>JAABUQ010000017.1_pt1 | contig 282580 bp, 109 predicted proteins | sample 5560001 | NCBI WGS metagenome assembly JAABUQ01 (sample SAMN10711888, study PRJNA513371) | rock metagenome | isolation source: Antarctica rocks | place: Antarctica: Victoria Land, Finger Mt nord | collected 2015-12-18
CCTAACCCTAACCCTAACCCTAACCCTAACCCTAACCCTAACCCTAACCCTAACCCTAACCCTAACCCTAACCCTAACCCTAACCCTAACCCTAACCCTAACCCTAACCCTAAGTCGAGCCCTATATATAAGTTTAATACTTACAAAGTTATATCTTGGTACAAATTTAATATTTTTAAGATTTTACTTTTATATAAGCTTTATCTCTAAAATATTTTGCTATTATATAAGTTTAATATCTACAAGATTATAATTTTGTGCAAATTTAATATTTAAAACACTATATCTTTATATAAATCTTATATTTTAGATATCAAACTTATTAAATATATTTTAGTCTTTTTAATAATCTTATATAACAATAAAATATATATAATTTATTTATATTTATTTATTTATTAAAAAAAAAATTAGTTATTGTTAGTTTTGTATTGTGTTAAATTGCAATATATAAGTTGTTTACTTTATATTGAAGATTTTAAATATAATAAAAGTTATTTGAAGTTAAGTTTTATTTATGTTAATTGTTGTTAAACGTTTTGAAATATATTTCTTTGTTATTGTATTTTTTAGATAAAATATATCTTTAATATTGTTAAATATAATATATAAGTAAGTTAACTTTGTTCGAATTAATCGAATTTGCAAATTATACAATTTTAACGTTAATATTAACGCAAATATTTGACTATCGAACGCGTATTATAGATTGCGAATATTAAAACTTTTGAAGCTAAACTCGATTAAGATTGTTTTTAAATTGTTGAATTTTTATAAAAAAAATCTAAAAATACAATTTTTGCATGTTTAGATCAATTTAGTTAATAATTTAATTTAATTCTAATTCTAGACTTTCTTAGAAATCTTAGATAGCTTAGAATGCTCTACAAAATTTGCATTAAATTAAGTAAAAAAATTAAACGTTAATATACAAACAATATTGCGCAATTGTTAATATTATAATTAAGTTTATATTATTTTACTTATAATATAATATATCTTTTAATTAATTGTTACTAGAAATTATATAATAATAATTTCTAGTAATAATAAATTACAATAACTAATATACTCTTTTGCGTCAATTATTTAATAATTCTTGAAATTACAAATTACAATATTTTACAATTAAGATAAGTATAACAAATAAAACTTTTGTCTAAAATTTTAATTAAAGTTTTATATTAATATTTTAAAGTATTTTAGATTCTAATAATTTTTCAAGATTTATATAATTTTTCTAGAATAATATATATCGAATTGCAAATTGTTATTATTTACGTTTTTAATATAAAACAATACTATTAATAATCTTAATTTGAGTTGAATATATCTATATTAATTTTAATATACTAAATTTTAATTTTAAGAATCTAAGTATACATAACTTTTATAATAGTAAATATATTTAATTTACTTATCTTATAGATATTAACTTTGCAATAGATTTATACAATTAACGCTAGTTATTAATAATATATATTAATGCTTAGACAATACAATAACAAGATTCGAATTATATTTATTAAGTTGTATATATAGTAAAGTATAAATAATTTTTCTTCAATAACTTAAATATTATAAATCAATATCTGCTAACTATAATATATATATTAGCTTCTCTCTTAAGTATAAATATATATATAATATCAAAACGAAAATGAGCTTAATAAATTGTTCGAGACAATTTAATATTTATAGTTAATATATAATTTTAAGCTTATTTGCAATATAAACATCTTTTTATTTTAACAATAAATTCTCTATAATTAAGACTTCCTATTTTTCCTAAACAATTATAATTAGTGTAATTGTTAAATCGAATCGAACACTTTTTTCTTAATTCGATTTATTCTATTGAATCTCGTAGAGTTGAGTTAGAATCAAGATGCGAACCTAACTCTAGAATTGAGTTTCGTTAAATTAATGTCAAGAACTTAAGCTAACTTCGTCGCGTTAACATTTACTTGTTTTATCTTATCTTATCTATGCGTTAACTTGATTAAACTAGTGAAAGATTTACGCTAATCGCATATAATTAGCGCGTTACGTAACGTCACGTGATCGAATAGATTAAATTGAACACTTGACGCGCATTCTTCGTTCGTCTTATTTTGTTAAGCTAGAAAATTTGCCTAATCTTAGAATTAGAATTGAACGAGTTAATTCGATCGAATTAAAACTCGACTCGACAATTACGCTAATTATAATCAAATTTGCATATATTATCGAATCTAACAATAATAAATTTAAAATAAATTTATAATCTAGAAATGCAATTTAACAAGATATATTTTTTGTTAGTTTATATAGTAGGTTTTTAAATTGTTATTATTTGTTTTAAAACTAGAAGGTAGTTAATTATAAGTATAAATTAAAGTAAATATTCTAACTTCTATTATAATAATAGTTGCAAGCATTTTAAAAACTAGTAGAGTCAAATTTATCAACAATTAAATATAGTAATTCTGCAATAATATAAACTATACTATATATATTTATAGACTAGTAATTAATACTCGCAAGAATTATTATTATAATTTGTAAAATATAGAGTTTTATCTTATTTTTAACGACAAATTTTATAAATATATAAATATATAAGTAACTATTCAAATATTTTTTAGCATATCTTTAAATATAATTAGATATATTTAAGCTATGCAATGTATATCTATATTGTAGCAATCAAGAAAACTTGTTAGTTATTATTATTAAATATTTAATTTTTGCATTTGTTGCAAATATATTTACTAAAAATATAGTTATAGTTTGTTTGTTTAAACATTCTTAATATATTTGCTACACTTAAAACTATAAATAAAATTAAAAATAGAACAAATTAAAATAAGAAGATTGACAAAAGTAGTATAGATATAAGTAGATTAATATTATTATAAATTTAATATATATTTCTAACAATAATTGCACTTAGCAATTAAAATAGTATACAAATTAACTAAATTATATTAGGTTTATATAATATTTAACTTCTTTGCAATTGAAGTATTAAATTCTTTAATAACAAATTTTTGTCAAAAATAATTGTTTTTGTTAAGCAAAATATAATTAATTAACGCAATAAAATATTAAAAGCCTAATTCAAACTAGATTAATATTGTCGAATATAGATTAAAATTAAAATTATAAGATTATTTGAATTATATTATTTAGCAAGACTTAACACTTTTGCTAATTAACAACAATAATATTATTTTGCTTTATATTAATACTTATTGTAATTCTTAAACGTCTATTGTTTTAGAACAATATATAATAATAAACTACAAAAAAATTGAACAATCAAATTAATTGTATCAAATTAATTAATCGAGTTTAATTTAATTAATTAAATTAAATCTTAACAATTTAATTTAAATTAAATCGAAAGTCTTAACAATTTAATTTCAAATTTCAAATCGAAAACTAAATCGAAAAATTAACTCGAATTGTTAAGACTACTATTTTCTATAAATTTGAGAGTTTTAGTAACAATTTATTTATAGTTTAAGAGAAATAATTAATCTATTTAAATTAATTGATAAATATATTAGAATTTCTTTCTATAAATATATTACTATTGTATATTATATAGAAAATAATAAAAGATCTAAATTTAAAATTAATTTATACTATTTTAGTACTCTTAACATTCTTGACAATTCGATTTAATTTTAATTTTTAAAATCGAAAATCGACTTAATTCGATTTAACTTAATTTTAAAATATATAGATCAAATTGATTTTCAATTTAATTTCTATAGTTGAAATCGACAATTCAATTCGATTTCAAAAGCTAAAATCGAAAATCGAATAAATAATTAATCTATAAACAATATAAAGTTGTCTTATTATTATGTTGTATTTTATAATATAATTAAACAAAATATTAGAGACAAAACTATATTGAATTGCAAAAATAAGTTTTCTTTAATCTTAGTATTAAGAAATCTAGTTGATAATACTAGAACACAATTAATGCTATCTACTAAATTATTTGTATTTCGCAAATTTGTTACTTAAGTAATATAATAACATTATTTGTCTAAATTTATTTCTATCTAATACAATTTATATAGTAATTGCTCTTTGTAACAAAAGATAAAAAGTATATTTATCTATTTGCTATAAATTAGTTGTAGTTAGATATATGATAGTATATTGCAATAATATTATAAAAGAGCAAAATATATATATATAGATTAATAATAATATTTAAACAATTTTTTTTTAATTGTATTAAAGAGATAACAACTAATTAATTTTAAAAAGAAAACTTATATTATCTTCTTTGTTAATTAATATAATTTAATAATTTAATATATTATTCTTTGCTTTCTATATTATATTCTTTTTATAGATTTAATTTTTAAGTAAATGTTAACAATCTTATTATTATTTTTGTTTAATATTAAAATATATACGTAAGTATAACTAAGATATATAATAATATTAATTAATATATTGTTTGTATTACAAATGCAAAAAAAATGTAGTACTATTATTGTTAATTAATATTCTCGAGATTTAGTATTTATAAATATAATAAACATTTTTTTTTTACAAGATAAGTTCTTGCTAATTTTAATTATATAATAGTTTGTTTTAAGCTTTTTATATTTATTTCTATTTTATTAATAGTTTCTTTTGCAACTCTTTATATTTACATATAATAGAATCTTTATTTCTAATAACTTTGTAGCAAACTTTATTAAAATCAAATAATTAATTAAGTTTCGAAAAGATATTAAGTATTTCGAATAGATTGTTTTTGAAACTAAGTTTAAGTATACAATATATTTAAATATTAAATTAATAGCAAGTTCTTTTATTAGTTTTATCTAATAAAAAGTCTATTATATTGTTCTCTTTGTAAACAATAGCAAAAGAATATATATTAAATAATTAGTTGTAATAAGAAAATGAAATACTTTAGTACAATACAGATCTAGATACTTTTGCCTTTAATATTATAATATAAGTACAATAATATAAGATTTGCAAAATATAATCTATAAATTAAATATTACAAAATTAATATTATTATATTTAAAGATTATATTTAAAGATTAAAAAAATAAAAATAAAAATTGCAAAATAAGAATTAAGAATTTAAGATTAATAAATAGTAATTATAAATTAATAAGAAATAAGTTGCAAATTATAGATTGCAAAATACTAATAAATTTAAATTTAATTACTTGAAAAGAATATATTAAACATAATATAGTTTATATTTTATTTATCTTCTATCTATAATATTAAGCGTATTTTAATTAATAATTTATGTTAATAGCAAGATAATATATATAAAAATAAATATTTGTTCGAATGTATTGCAATTAATATATTGCAATAATAAAAATATTATAATTATCTTGTTTATATAGCAATTCTAATCTAATAATACTATTGTTATAAATTGCGTATTATAAGATTTATTTATTTATATTAATAATCTAGAAATCAAAATAAATTAAGTATAAATATTATATCTATTATTGTTTGCAATAAATATAGAAGATATTAGCAATATATAGTCTTAGCAAGATTTCTTATTAGAATAAAATTGCTAGTTTATCTAGATAGAAGAAGCGAATTATTGTTATATTTTTAGACAGAATTTCTTGAAGAGAAATCAATTATCTTTTATTTATACTATTAGTTTAATAGCTTTGTCTGCAACAATTAGTAATATCAATTAATTAATTTAAAGTAGAGAAAGACTCTACTTTATTTACTATTGTTGTAATTCTTTTAGATATATTACTGTTAATAGTAGAGTTACAATTTTTTGTTCTAGTCTAGATTGATCGCGTCGATTCGGGAAATCGAGTTCGATTTAAGAAATCGAATCGAATCGAAAGTCTTGACAATTCGATTTCTAAAGTTGAAATTGACAATTCGATTCGATTTCAAAAGTAGAATCGAAAATCGAATCGAAAAATTCAATCGAATCGTCAAGACTATTATTTTTAGTAAATTTAATTATTTTTAGTAACAATTAATTAATAATTTAATAAAAATAGTTAATCTATTTAAATTAATTAATAAATATATTAGAAATTTCTTTTTATAAATGCATTACTACTAAGCATTACTTAATAATTAATAAAAAATCTAAACTTAAACTTAATTTATACTATTTTTAGTATTCTTGACATTCTTGGCGATTCGATTCGATTTCTAATATTGAAATCGAAATTTAATTCAATTTCAAAATAGTTGAAATCGAATTGATTTTTGATTCGATTTCTAAAGTTGAATCGTCGATTCGATTCCATTCCAAAGTTGAGATCGAATATCGAATCGACGATCAATCTAGTTCTAGCTTTGCGAAAATTCTTACTAAGACAAGAATTTGTATTGTTATTCTTTTATCTTATTATTATAGAATTTCTTACTAAAGTAGAGATTCTTATCGCTTATTCTACAAAACTATCGAAACATTTATCTTAACAATAGCAAGATAACTATTTTAATAGCATTTCTTTTATATCTACTTATCTATGGTTTTTAAATTTACAACTACTCAAAAATAGCAAATTTATTTCGTTTTTTTATTGAAATAAAATTTATTGTTATTAGTAATATTGAAGAACGTCTTTGCTTTGTTGTAATAAGAAAATCTATTAATTTAACTATATAACAAATACAATTCTTCGAATTGCAATTGTATCTTGCTAATTAGATTATTAATTAAAATTAGCTTATTGCAAATATTAAGAACTTTGTTGCGAAATACAATATCTAGAAAGTTAAAGTTAATATTAATAACAAAAAGTTAGATACAATAATATTATCTAGAAAAACTATTTTATAGATATTATATTAATTTATATATCTTTTGTTATAAACAAAACACTATAATGCGAAAAATAAATTGTAGAAAGTATATATTTATTCTATAAAAGATACTAAACTAAATACAAATACAATGCAATTGTAGTTGTTACTATCTTCTTTATCGCAATGCTATCGCTCTTAATATCTACTATAATATCTTCTTGTTCTTAAAGTAAGATTGTTGTTAATCAATTAAAAGACAATATAAAAAAATAAATTGTAATATAAGAATTATTAGAGTAGTAGAATAACTATAAAGTAATATAAGATAGAAAACTATATTGTAAGAATTATTAGAATAAAGCAATTATTTCTTGATATCGCAACAAAGAGAATAATAAGAAATAATATTATACAAAGAACTTCTTAAATAAAAATAAAAAAAGAGAATTGCAATATATTAAGATAAAAATATCGAAGTACTAGAACTATTGCTTGCTTCTAAGATTGTTGTTGTTAGTTATTTGCTATAATTAGATAGTATTCTCGAAGTTGTTAATATTAGTATACGTGTTATAAAGAAGCAAGTCGATCTTTATAGATTTGCTCTATACTAGTTGCTTAACAAGAGAGTTTATAATTTTGTCTTTAATTTTAATATTAAAAAGATAATTAGTCTTGTAAATATTAATAATTTGTATATTTAATTTAAAAAGTCTTTTATATAGATTTTTGCAATTATCTAGAATTATTGCAACAATAGTTTTTAACAATAATTATAGAATTGCGTTATAAACAAGTCTAAAGTATTAAACAAGATTTGCAACTTTAATTAATTAATATGCTATAATATCTTGTAAGCAATCTTTATATTTATAATCTAACTTAATAGAAAAATAGCAATTTAAATACTCTAACTTTTAGTTCTAATTTGCAATATTTTTGTTCTTTTTTTTTAATATTGGTTGATTGACAAGCTTTAAATTTGTATTATTATTAATTTTTTTGCAGCTTTTTTGTTAGTTATAGTTAATATCTGTTTTTTGTAATTTAACGCTTGCTCTTTCTTATATATATTAATAATAATATTAAAGTCTATATTATAATCGATAAGCAATTTATATAAAAGTAATAAATAAAATAATATATTAATAATAAGATTTAAGTTGCAATTAAGAAATAATATTTGTTATTAATATTTGCTAACAATTTATTGCGCAAGAATAATATTTGTTAAAAATATAAATATTTGCAATAAAAAATATTCGAAAAATTAATAAGTTTATTATTTATAATTAATATATATTAAAAAGAGAAATTTTTTCTTTAAGTTTCGAAAAGACTTAATACGCAAAAATTAAATTATCTTTAATAAGATAAGAATTTATAGATATGAAATTGTTAATTAAAGGATCTTTATTAGTATTTTAATTATTGTTTTTGTTAACAATAAATAAACAGTTATTTGCTAATAGATTTTAAATTGTCTTGCAATTATATATCTTTGGTTAAAATATAAAGAGATAGCTAAATTTTCTCTTTAATATTGTTTTTATTAACATCAATTAAATAACAATAGAGCGTTTATTAATTTTGTTAATAACAATAGTTTCCTTATTCTTATTTGTAATTATAGAGTGCTCGAATTTAATAATAATTTGTTTTTTAAAAATTTTAATTGCAACATTTTTCTTTAATTGTATTAAAATCTTAACTTTTTTCTTTTGCTTTTCGATTTTTCTGTCTATTATTGCTTTGTTTAATAAATTTATATTGTTTTGTTGCATATACAAGAGATACTTCTTATTAAAATTAGATTTCTTTGATATATTTAAAGAGCAACTCTTATTATTAAGAAGTTTATAGTTAATAATTTTGTTATACTTCTACTTTCTTTTAAGAGTTTTTTGAAATTTAATTGGCTTTTTAGCATTTTTATAAACAACGCAAATTTTTTGATTGCTCGCAAAATTGACAAATTATTTTTTAGAATTAGCAAAATCGATTTTGAATTTTTTTTGCATATATAAGTTGCTTAATATTATATTAACAAATATATTATTAATTTTAATATTATATTTAGTATGAAATAGTATTTTGTACTTATAAAAAAATCAATTAGTTTTGTATTAAATTCTATTTTATATAATTTAATAACTATGTGTGCAATTTAAATCGATATAGAATATCAATATAAAATATCTATAAATTTTGCTTTGTTATTATCAATACTAAGTAAGTTTTAAAATAGCAACAATTGTTGTTTCTTAATTGTATTTTGTATAAAATTAACTAAAATATTTCGATTTTTTTTAATACAAACAATTAAGTTGCTTTCGAAGTTGCTTGCAAATAAAATAGAATTAATTATATTTAAAAGATGTTTAATTATTCGAAAGTTGCGCTCTTTAAAGTTATTGCTTGTATAATTGATAAGTTAATAATTATTATTGTAAAAGACGTACAAAAATAACAATTAAAAATAATAAATAGATACAAAGAAAATAAAATAAGTAATTGTAAACAAAATTAAATTAAAAGATAAATATATTAAGTAAATATAAGATAATTTTTAATGTTTATTTTATATTTAAAAAGATATATAATATTACAATTAATACATCGATTTTTTTTAATTAAGACGCGTTATTAAGTTCAATATCTTAGTCTCTATAATTTTTGCTAACTTTTAAATAAATTCTCTATAATTCTTCTATTTAACAATATATCTCGATTTACTGTATTTTATCTTATATTTAATTATTCTCTCAATTATATAAAACTTCTTATTCTTGTATTTTATTAAAGATAGATGTAAAATATTAAATTACAAAATGTTGTAATTAATTTGTTCTAAATACTTTATTAAAATAATTAGACTAATCGCGAGAAACCGAAAATATCACGTGAGAGCGCCAAGATTTGATTCCTCGATTTTTTTTGGAAATCGAATTGCTAAAAATAGTAATTTTTCGACTACGCTAAACTTATTATAGTAATAAGCTAGCTTCTTTAAGCGATTCGATTTTATTCGATTTCTTGACAATTCAATTCGATTCCAAATTTGGAATCGAATATCGAACCAACAATTAGTCTAAAAATAATATTATATATCTTTATATACAATAGCAACTTTAGTTTATATATTAGATTTTTTATTTTGCAAATAATTTTGAACAATTTGATTCTCTTAGTACTAAGACTAGAGCTTCTTATAAATAATAATGTTCGATTTTCTCAATTTTAAGTATTTTAATATAGATATTTTTATAAAGATCTAACTTGCGATACTTTGTATTGTAGAGAATTGCTATTTTAATTTGTGCAAAATTAATTATATTATAAATCTTGTTTCGAAACAATTAATAATCTGAAATAAATTATATTGCAATAGTACTATTATAGAAAAATAAAAAATAAAAGTTAAGAACTCTTGCAATATAATATTATATGATAGCTTAAAAAGTATTATTGTAATAAATATATTTTTGACAATATTAAAAGTATACTCGATCTAAAAAAAAATATCTTCTTAATTCTTTTTATATTTTTTGATAAGTAGATATTGCAATATAGCTTTTACAATTTTTTATTTATTTGTTTAACTTAATTATTTGCAAAAACATAATATACAATAATAAAGTTAAGTTTAAGTTTGCTCTTTTTAAACAATATAATTTAATGTTTGCTTATAAATTTAAAATTGTAACTCGAAACTATTTTAATTGATAGTTTTTAATAATAGTAGACGTTATAATAATATATCTCGATTTAGTTCTTTGTTATTTAAATTTTTTTGACGAAAATTAATCTAATATATTTTGAAAAACAGTCGATAACAATAAGTAAAAAGTTGTAATTTTGTATAATTATTAATAATATTACAAAAGTATTATAAGTTGCGTACTAATAGATATTATCATAGATAAGAAATAAGTTTTATATAGTAGTTACAAAAAAAAGACAAATAATATATAAGCTTAAATAATATAAGAAGATTATATATAAGACAAATTATAAAAATTATAAGTAAATACTTCTTAAGCGCAAAAATATTGAACAAACTTTTTATTTTCTACTTTATTTAGTTTTTGTTAATTTAAAATTAATAATTACAATTATATTATAAAATTATATTATTATTTGTTTTTTGCTATTTAACGCTTTATTATTAACTTTTCTAGAACTTAATATTAAAGATAACAAAACTTTTTCGATAAATATTACTAAGAGCAAAATATATTGTTTTACAACAATATACGATTTTCTATCTATTCAATATTGCGCAAAAAAGAATCTTTTGCTTTGCGCTAACAAGATAATTAATTTTTTTAAGCATATATTGTCTAATACTTGTTAAGATAACTATAAGATATAAAATATTTTATATTTTAATTATGTTAAGATAAAGTAATACAAAAAGTATAGCTATATTAATAAATAAATTAATATATTAATATGCATTTTTATCTTAATATACTTTACTATTATTAGTCTTCTAAATTACTAGTATATTAGAAATACAATATATCTTTTGTTATAAAGAATTTGTTAAATATAACAAATATTATATCGAACAAATAAAGCAGATCTTTGTATATAAAATCTTGCTAAAAAAGAAATATATATTTAAAATCTTAAGAAAAATATAACAAGAATACAAAAACAAAATTAAATCTTTTATTGTTGCAATTCTAAAAAAATACTATTATTGTTAAACTTTTTAAAATAACGAAAAAAAAAAACTTTATATATTATTAATACAATAATAAATAAAAAATCCAAAGAAGTGCATTAAGTTAAAAGAAGAAAAAGATATTTTATTTATAAACTAGTTTATTATATTAGATTAATATTAATTTAATATATTTTACGTCTATATTATAAGTTGCTAATTAAATTTTTAAATTTTCGATATTAGATTTTTAGAAAATTATATAACACATATAATTGTTTAGCGATAATTTTAATTTTATTACATTTTTTTTGTTTATTTTTTATGTTTATTTTAATATATCTAGCTTTTGTAACTATAATACAATTGTTTTTCGAATTTTTTTAACTTAATATTTTTGATAGATCTCTACTTTATTTTAGCGTTAATATTTATATTGTTATAGTTTAACTCTCTCTTTTTATTACAAAATTTCGAACCTAGTTTTGTTAAATACTTGTTTATTTTATTAATAATCTTAATTTTAAGTGTATACTTTAAAAACTACAAGCTTTACTATTAACAAGTTTTAATTAAAATTTTCTTTGCTTTTATTGCAATTGGTTTTTTACTATTTGATTATATAATTATATAAGTTTTTTTGTTTTTTTTTAATATAACAAGATGCAAAAGTTAGTAAAGCTAAAAATATTAATTGCAAAAGTTTATAAGAGTTAATCTAGAGCAACAACTTAATATAGCGCAATAATTAACAAATACTAGAAAACAATAAGTACAACTAGAAATATCTAGAGAAACAACAAAATTAGAAAAAAGAGAGATTATTAATAGCTAATTAATATACTAAATCTAGATTCTAAATTGCAAATATTTTATACAATATTTTAAAGAATAGTTACAACTTTAAAACTATTAGCTATTATTATTTAATCTATCTTATATACTTAATAAATTATAATATTTTATTAAACAAATATTATTTAAAGTTGCACCATTAATTACAATAATATATTAACAATATAATAATAATACTTTATATACTTTAAAGTATTGTTAAATCGACATGAAAAAATATTAATACAAACAAGATAAAAAAGTTAATATAGATATAAATTAATATTAGAATTCTTTTGTTTTTTGTTAATATTACTAACTATTAATTAATCTCTAAAGAGAATACATATTTTATATATTAAAGATCTTGTATCGTAATCTTATATTATCTAATCTTTGATTATAGGTTTTCTTCTTTTTTTAAGAATTATAATCTTTTAAAAAAAGTATATAAGTTTTTAACTAAGAACGAAATAACTAACAAGAGATATATTTCAAAATATTATATTTAAAGTTTAAAATTTATATATTAATCTCTTCTTTAAATACTTTTCGAGACTTTTATAATCTAAATATATTTTCTAGAACTCTTAAATATTTTGCGCTAATCAAAAATACTTCTTAAACAAATTTAATATCTTTTAAAATTAAGCTCTTTTTTATCTATTAAGTTGTATACTTTTTACAAGATTTGTTATCTTTATTTTCGACTCTTTTTTATTAATATTTGTGTAGTATATCTTAAGTATTTAATAGTTTATATTTGTTTATTAGAATTGTATTATACAATATAATATATACAATATATAGAGATAAGTTAATATAATTATATCGAATATTTATTTTAGAGAAAAATTTGAAGTTGTTGAAATTTAATATTTTATATAAGTGCAAGATTTGCTTCTTCTTTCTTTAAACTAGTTTTTTGTTACTAATAAACTATCTTAGATCTTTTTATTATTTATCTTTCGCTTTCTTCTCTATTTTTTTGTTCTTTCTTTATTATATTACTATATAGCACTAGCAATATATCAAACGAACAACTTGTACAACGCGTTAAATTAACAACTATTATTGAATATTACTTAAGCAATTTTGAACAATATAGCTAAAGTAATATTTACTATATAGTTTAGAAAAAACAAAGTATTAGATATAGTATTTGTAGTAGCAATACAAAAGTAAGATTTAATCTAGTAGCACTAGAATAATTGTAATTTGTTAATTATTATAATTTGTCTAAGAAGATAATTTGTGCTTTTTAACAACTTATTAAGATCTTAATTATTTTCTAATTGTTTACTTTGTTTAAATTGCAAAATCGATTTTAGATAATCTAAAGTATATAAATTTTTTATTGCGAAAGCGCTTATATTTTAAACACAAAGAAAGCAAAAAATCTAGATTTCTATAGACGTTTTTTTATTTAAAAATTTACATAAAAAGAAGTTTAAGATATGATAGATATTTTCTCTATTTGCAGTTTGGGAAGCAGAATGTCTTCTATTATTTAAGTGTTTATAAGTTGCAATAATTTAATATATATAGTTGTTAAGACAAGAAAATCTTTATTATTATCTAGATATCTATATAGATTAAGTTATCTTAGAAGTAAGATTAACAAATATTAGCTTATTAAATGCAAGCGCTTAAGATAAAAAATTGTTTTATAGTTGTTCAACGATAACTTATTTGCTCTATCAAAGTTTCTCTATATAGTATTTAATCTATAATATTAGTTTTAACTCTATATTTTATTATTGCTTGCAACAAATATTTGTGTATTAAGAGTTATATCTAAAAGTTTTGAGCTTAGACGTAATTAGCGCTTTCACAACAATTGTTGTTCCTTGATCTTATTTTTAGATTCTTGATCTCAACTTCTAGCAAGATAATTTTGATCAACTTTTGCATTTCGCTATTAAAATATATAAAATTAACTAATTATTACTCTAGACACTATGCGCTTTCTAAAAGTGCTTTGCTTATAAGTTTTGGTTACAAATTGCTAGAGCTATAGAAATTGCAAAGTTTGTTAATATATAAGAAATTTAAGTCAATCTTTGTTTTTAAGATATGTTTCAAAACACAAAAAACTTTGCAATTAAATAACTTTCTCAATGTTGACTTAAACTCTATCAAAGATATATTGTTAAAAGCGCAAAGATTACTTTATCAAAGATAAGATTTTGATAGTAAAAAATCAAGAAATGCGAAAGTTGATCAAAAGCATCTTGTTAGAAGTTGGGATCAAGAATCTAAAAATAAGGTCAAGGGGCGACAATCGTTGTGAAAGCGCTAAAAAAGCATTGCTAACTTTAGTTAGTATGTCAACCCGCTAGAGGCTTGGCATTTTCACTCTAAGAACTGAGGCAAGTTCTGCCAAGCTCGCAGAACTCCTCTACCCTACTCTTGTCTCAGGTCAGCACCCGACGCCGGTTGTGGGACTGGACCCCGAGTGGTGTCCATTCACCCATCGTCAAAAATACCTTAACGATCATCATTTTTTCCATCAACTACTCCGTGCCACCTTATGTGGCGACAGCACATGGACTTTGGATCAATGGTGGTGCAGTATACTCCGCGCCCCCCCCTTGGCGAAGTGGGAAGTTGAAGCTGAGTTCGTCGCCGACCCCTGAGCTAAGGGCAAGACATTCGTAACCGAAACGAGAAAAGCTGCGGAAAGCTTGCAGATGATGATACCGCGGGACTCTTTTCTTTGTTGCTGGAAGGCTCTTTTACTCCGCCGATGCCCAGGACGATCGACTACCCTACTCTGTTGTGGACAAGATCTTTCCCCTTTCTCATGCATCCTTCGTTATAGCTGGTGCGAATCTGATCTGACCACGAGTGGGATGACAACATGGCCGACCCTTTCCAACCGATCCTGGATCATAACATCAATTACCTCCATGAGCAAAATATCCTTTCGACGCCGCATCTTCCAATGTGCCAATCGAACGAGGCTGGGTCCATCCAGCAGTCTTGTGAGACTGTAACCAATATCTTGCCATCTCAGCCTGCTCCCGGAACTATTTGGGGCGAGGTTGCCAGCCATGGCCAAGCAGCACTCGAACGTCAGTCTACTCAACCATTGATTCTTCAAGACAGAAGCGAATACTAATTATACTCTTCGCTTAGCTCCCCATCAGCTTGCCGACCTCGAGCCAGCTGCTTGGCCGGCCTTTAATTCATTGCCGACTCTCGACGACTATCTCTCTTCTTCTGATCAGGTGCAGCGTGATCAAGCACGCTTTTATCGCAAGCCGAGCTTGTCCGAGCCTCCCCATCAAAGCCATCTTCTTCCTCAACCATTTGAGCATTCACAAAACACGCTCTTCGATCATACGCTAGATCAGAGACAGTCGACGTCGTTGGCCTTGCAGCGTTCCAGTCAACGCTCAAGCGCTCAAATCCCCAACCAGCCTACCTTGCACCGATTTGGCGGGATCTCGTCTGCGTCTCCCACTTCCACTGAGAATCACATTCTCAACGCAGAGACACTGGTAGCTCAAGCATTGAAGAAGATTACCACTACAGCTTGCGAAGCCTTGATCAAGGCGACGCCACAAATTATCGACGAAGTAAGTCCAACACCCTTCTCCTTCACCACGTTTATCAGTCCGTTGACCGAATGCCTCTTTACAGGCGTTAAAAAATCTACCCGCTACTTTGCGAATCCCCTCTCGTCCAACGACATCGCAGACCACGAGCGAGAAGAAACGCGCCCGTTCTTGCCACGAGAATGATAAGTCCCCTAGCTCTCATAAACGTAGCCGATTGGACTCCGTCGACTTCGAGAACATCAAAGGGCTTCGCGACGTTTCCCGCGATGTAGCTACAAATAGCGGATCACCTCCTAAGCGAGGTCGTGGTCGTCCGCGCCGAACATGAATACTAATACGCCAGAACAGAGAAGACCCAGTTTGCTGGGATAATGGCAGCACGGTATGAGACCACTTAGCAGTATTTTTCCCTTCGTAGGCGACGGGTGACGGGAAGACTTAGACTGTTCGTTCTATCAATTAGCTGAACAAATAATAGCCTTCTCTCTCCAGACCGTGGTTCCTGCCCAAGAATCTGCAGGCGCTCCTTTGGGCTTGTTCGAGATCGTAATGATCGAGTCCACCCTCTTTGCAAGCATAGCAGGCACGTTTATAGTAAGGTAGGTAGCCAGTCTAACACACCTAATTTCGGTAAGGCAACCACTACAGACACCACCCATCACACTCCTGGCAAACCACGCCCTAAACTAAGCCTGATCGGGTAATTTTCGGGGACTTCCTTATCAAATAACCCCGTGGGTAGGCTAAGAAGGGCACCAATCGTCATGAGCCCCATACTCGCCATAATCAATCGTCTCTAGCGGCTTTTTGTACCATGTCGTAGCGACGTCCATGTCGTCGAATATTGAACTGACATTCACCTATCAAAACCCGATACTCACCAACAGTCTCGGCCTTGACTTGATCCCTTGCCTTCGAGAAAAAAGCTCTGCCTTGGGAGTCATCAACTCTAGCTCTGACTATGTGCTTGGTGGAGGATGAACAGGAATCAAAGAGGTATGGGGAGGTAAAGGTGACGGTTGGAGTGATTAAACATTGCAGAAAGTGGAGTAGAACTTAGGAAACGGAAATGGTAAGCCTTAGCGCTATCTGGCCTTTTGTAGTATGTTTGAAAATGGATTTGCCGCATTCATGGAGATGTTAGATAGCCCAGAAAGATAGATGATGAAAATGTGGAACGCCTTTGAGAACCTATCGGTTTCGGAGAGGCATTCCACCAGAGGCACGCTATAGCAAGTCCTGCGAGTGAGCAGCTTCGGGAGAGGGGATTGTCGGTCGGAGCACAGGCATTCGAAGCCGAAGGGGAGGTTCAGCGACGAAAAGCTGTATATGCTGCGTTGGGGACGGTACAGTCGAGATGTGTTGGCTGTCTGGGGTAGTCACGAACTCTGCATGTCGAGCTACATCAAAAAGCTGAACCCAGAGGGTGGGTACACAGATTACCCGGCGAAGTAGCCTTGGAAGTGGATTCAGTGCGTCGAGGGATTCTACACCCTGAACACTGTTCAGCGTGCTCAGCATGTTTGATCGCTGGACAGGCTAGGCTGCCTAAGTTCCCATCCATACAAGCACGCTCGTTCATAGCCCAGATAGATCTCCTTGGTGTTCATTGAACATGCTTACCCTAGAATTAATTGTGACTCGCTCATATCAGAGCCACTAGGGATCTTTGACACTCGACCCCGACACCTAACCTGCAGCCTCAGAATAAGCAATATCGAGACTAATTTTAGATACTTAAGATCTCAATAGGCGGTTTGAAAATTACGACTGGCTGCGTATTTGAAATTTCCTGGGGGCTGTGAGCTTTAGAAGGTCATGAACCGATAACATTTGAGATTTGCAACTGGAGTGGTTACATATGCGCTTTACGGCGAAGACGGAGCAAATACCCAGATGTATTGATGAAATTGAAGCCCACCATGACTTGCCATCTATGGAATATCGTGGAACTTGTGTGGCGCAACGAAATGGGACGACTCCATCTCGACGCTCTCCAGATCTTGGTGAGGCCGAATTCCGAGCTAGGTGGGAACAGATCCAAGGTAGACAAAGACGAGAAAAAGAGCTGGAAGCTTCCGCGAATTGGGCTTTTGGTCTCCCGGCGCCTCAACAAGGGGAAGGACGTGGCTCACAACTTACCAGAGCGATGTTGCTAAACTCGAGCCGATTAGACAGGTTGCGCAGCTCTATTCAATACAATTATTCAATTGAACATTGCCCGATTTAGTTAGCGTAATCCGAAAAGGGCAAGCAGATCTAACAACTTAACAATCTCAATTAAATCAATATTCAATTATTGAATACTTATTCAATTAACTTACTATTTTATTTAATTGCTTCAATTACTTGTCTAGACGTAGTTTATAAAAGTTATAATTATATTCTTTATTGTTGTTGTTATTGTTGTTATCGTTATGTCTAGAGATATACTTAAAAGTTATCTTTATATTCTTGATTTAAATACTTCTTTGCGACAATTGAAGTCTTTGCAATTATTGCTATCTTTACAACTCTCGCAATTATTGTTATCTTTGCAAATCTTGCAATTTTTAAAGAATGTACAACGATTGCTTTGTAAACAAAAAAAACAATTTAATTTAAATTAGAGTTGTTCTAACAATTGTTAAAAAAGAAAAAAAGACAAATTGATAAAAAATATTAAAAAACAATTACACAAGAATTAAAAAAAAAAAATGTTAAGTTAAAAAATATATTTAAAAGATATCTAATAAAATATACTATAAAAGTCTTGAAACTTAGACGTTATTTTAAAAAATTGTTGCATAAGTACTATAAAAAATATATTTATTTTTAATAAAACAATTTTTTTGAAAATTTAACTAGATTTAACAAAAATATAGAACAATTAAAACAATTATATGAAAGTAATAGAGAGAGATTCGTAACAAATAATATAAGGAAAAAAAATCGCCATAAATAATGCGAACAACAAGAAGATTAAGACAAGTAATATAAGCAACAAGAAAATTGTAACAAGCAATAAGAGAAACAAAAAAAAAGAACAACAAATATTTTAAATTTAAGAGAGTAAATCGTAATATTAGATACGAAAAAAAAATGTTTCTACAAAAATATCTATAATTTAAGACAAAAATTACTATTATTGTATTTTTTTTTCAAAGCTTTGCAAACTTTATTTGAGAAAAAAAGAAACAACAAGATATTTAGTTATTAAACTTTTATATATAATATTATTTCTTTCGAGAGTATTAAATATATATTAAAGAAATATAATGCGCAAGTTGCAATATAAACAAATATAAATTGTATTTATTTTGTTAATAACTCAAAATTTTATCTTCGAGCAAAAATAATAATAATTCAATATTTAATTGCATTTGCGTTAATAATATCTTTAAAAAATTCTAAAGACAAACAAATAAAATTTAGATCGAAAAGTATTTATATCGACAATATTATTTATAATTACAATTCTTTGTCAAATTAAAAAAGAATTTTTAATTATTAAAGATATATAGATAATTATATTATTGCAACAATTTAATACAATAATAATAAAAAATAACAAAAGAAAAGAAAAAAAACAAAAATTGTTTTTAAAAGTTTAATTTAAGATTCTTCTTTATATTTTAACAATTAAACAATAATAACAGAATTTAGAGCAACAAGTATTAATAATTAGCACTAGAAAATTTTATCGAAGCTAAATATATATATAAATACAAAAGAGAAAATTTAGTACTCTTATAATATAGAGCTTTCGAAATTGTTAAAGACTTTATTGACTTGTAAATATTTTAAAAGACTAGAAGATTGCATTGCAAAACAAGATTCTCTTTAATTATTTCGTAAATATATACAACAATTAGTTAAAAAAATTGTTGCTAAATAGAGATTTTTAATCAATTATAATTTAATTTTTATTTATATCTTAAAATTATTAAATATTTACAAAATTTAAATTAAATTAAAGAAGTTTTTAATAACAATGCGAGTCTTAAACATTTATTTATTAAAAAAGATCTATCTTTTATTTGTATAATCTAAATAAAGAGATATAATATACAAGTAATAAATATAGATTTTATTGTTATGCAATTAAAGCTTTCTTCGTTCTTCAAGAAGAGTTTTTAATCGATTTTGCAATTTAAATTTTTATAATATTGTAATATTGTTTATCTTGTCTTTACAAGAATTGTAAATAAATTCTATTAAATTGTTCGAATAAATAATAATTAGTCAAATTATTTCGTATAATTTTTTATAATTAAAGTAGTAGAATATTTGTCTTATATTTGACTTGCAAAACTTTTAAAAAGTTTTATTAATAAACTCTTATATAGTGCTTTTGTCTCTAATCTTTTCTACTCTTTTTATTGCTTTGACATATCTTTTAATGCATATATAAATAAGCGTTAAATGTTATCGAAGCATATTGTTGTATCGAATTTCGAGATATTTAAGAAAGTTGTTAAGAACGCAAAAGAGATAAAAAAGAAAACAATTAAATTGTTTTACTAATTTAAATAGTTAATAAAAATAGAATAATTTGTATAGAAGACAATAAAGAGCAAATTCGAAAAATAATTTAATACAATTGCTTTATTTGATAATATTAATTACAAAGTAATTAACAAGCAATCGAATTTTCTTCTTATTAAATTGCATTATATAACGAAGACATTTAAAAAAAAATCGATTTAGATCGAATTTAGATCTTTTATACTTTATTAATTTAATATATAAATGTTGAGAATTGTTAACAAGATATTAATTCAAAATAACGACAATAACAAGAGCAAGAGCGATAGCTATACGTATGCTCTAGTCGTTGTCGATCAATTGAATTAATAAAGTCAATTAAGATATGCTACATAGAATAAAAGAAATTGAAAATGCACATTATTAATAAGAGAGAACAAAAATCGATTAAATATAATAATTATTAGATTGCAATTCATATTATTCGATCTAGTATAGCGCGAGCGAGCTAGCAACCCTAGATCTCACTAGTTCTTGCAAATCAATTAAATAATTGTATTAAATAAAGTTGCGCAACCTATCTATTGACGCGAACATAAACACGATATTTCTTGTCTAGTTAGTTTGTTTTTCTATAGATTCGAACGAGACAACGTGCTTAACAATATCGCGTAGACTATGTATGTCGCCGGCGTTAAGAATAATTGCAATTAGAATAGAAGCGACAATAGCAATAGCTAGAAATCACTCAATCGCACAGAACACGTCTTACATTATCTCTTGTTCTATCAGTGTGCTATCTGTTTCCAGATCACTGAACTCACCAGACTTTTCACAAACCATCGACACCTCTTTCATGGCAATGTCGAACGTCCCCGTTGCCTTATATCTTCCTCCCTCACACCCGCATCCATAGTGGCCATCTTCTTTGTCCCTATCCCCGCGGTGCCCTTCCCGTTTATCTGTAGCTCTGTCATGACTAACTGCACTATATTGAATTAATCTTGATGGGGACACCATGACTTTGGAGAGTAACACGGATTCTTCCTGCAGCCATTGGATTCCACTCTTGCTTTGTCCACCCCTTAATCGCAAGCCGGATATAACTGCGGTACGCTGGCATCGAGATTGCCTGACACCTGTGGGGAATCGCGGGTCCTGTCCGAACGAACAGGGATTAACCCTAACCCTAACCCTAATAAACCAGGCCCCGGGCCGACGGATCCTCCGTGAAATCTTCTCACAAGATCAACAAGGAGCAACATGGACCCATCACCATGCCCCCGTGCACCATCACTCACATGTCGGGGTTGGAATCCCAGGAACAGTCGCTTGCTGCGAACCGCAAAGGACACCGAAAGCTGCACTTGAACAAGTCATGGGCACACTTTGTAGCTGGAGGGTATGCAAACTTCACATTTTCCGGACAAGCTCAGCTGAAACCTCCCTGCAGAATTGGTGGTATGACGGCCGCTTTGGTCACCTCGCCCTTGGATGTTCTCAAGACTCGGCTTCAATCCGACTTCTACAGATCGCAATCTGGCGCCGCTCTCGCCTCTTCCAGAGCCCAAGTCCCATATGCCGCACCATTCCTCCGCTCCTCCTTGATCAGCTTCCGCGAAACCTTCCAGGTTCTGTTCTCTATCCATCGCATTGAAGGCTGGCGGGCTCTCTTCAAAGGCCTTGGCCCGACCCTGACCGGCGTCATCCCTTCGAGCGCGATCAAGTTTTATGCATATGGGAACAGCAAAAGCTTTATATCAAGGACTATGAACAATGGACAGGAAGCGGCGTGGGTACACCTTCTTTCTGCCGCCGCTGCAGGAGTGGTCGTAAGCACAGCTACAAATCCGATCTGGCTCATCAAGACGCGCCTGCAGCTCGACAAGTCAGGTGCAGAGGAAGCCGGTTTGGTGGCCACCAAACGATATGGGAACAGTTTTGATTGTGCCAGGCAAGTACTTCGTCATGAAGGAATCAAAGGGTTTTATCGTGGCTTGAGCGCGAGCTATCTGGGTATCGCCGAGAGTTCACTGCAGTGGGTTCTCTATGAGCAGATGAAGTTGCGTCTTGCGAGGCAGGAGCAATCAATAGGGAGAGCTAGAAAGCCCCTGACGCCCTGGGAAGAGACTATACATCTGGGATGGAAGATCGGTGCCGCAGGAAGCGCAAAACTTGTGGCGGCCGGCGTCACGTATCCGCACGAGGTAAGAGATTTCCGCTACTTTTTTGAGCTATTCCTGAGCACTCATAATGACTCTAGGTAGTGAGAACCAGGTTGCGGCAAGCACCAGTAGGACTTGATCAACAAAAATACACGGGCCTGGTCCAATGTTTCTGCCTGCTCTGGAAGGAAGAGGGCTTCGCGGCTATGTATGGTGGAATGACAGCACATCTTCTACGCGTGGTACCGTCCACGGCCATCATGTTCGGCATGTACGAGGTTATCCTGCAGCTCCTAGGTGCCAAGTCATGAACATAGTGCAGAGGAGCATCTGAGCCTTGAGGGATTCGAATACAACATTCCCACGTTTCTACCGACTTGTATCTTTGACGGCTTTCTAGGCCTAGCCATTAGAGACGGGGAACGGAACACGGATCGGCCATTCGAATAACGTGCCAGGCACCAGGCACAAGCGCCTTGTAATACGGGGAACAGGGGCAGTGTAACACGAGCATCGATCAAACTTTGATCTTAATCATAGGGTTCGTAATGGCAGAGTGAGAAATTACTCAGGCAAAGGGCAGGAGCTTGATGATACCGATTTTACGCCGCGGTAATGACAAGTCTGTAAGTCTATCACATATCTCGCCGAAATTCAAGCAGCCTCAACAGATTCAGTTACCACTCTCAGGGGATGTCCCTGCCGCACTCCACAACCAAAGGCGCAAAATGACCATGAAGCCACGGTAGGACAGCGTAAAGCTGTATTCGTGGGGCTCCCTGCCACCTACCAACCGGTCTTAGCGTAAATTTGCTTGCTTCTGTCGACCACCTTACGTTGTACTACTTGGAGCCGGGCTCCTTCCCTGAACCCTGGCATATACCACATGCACCTTGGTCACTTATTCCAGAGCCGCTACAGGAGATACAGGGAGACATGTTCGGCTGCCTTGGGGATATCAAATTAGCCGAGCCCATATAGAGACTTAACCTAAGGGTACCAACCTTTGAGATCAATAGGCAGTCTAGATATGTGAACCTTCGACAGAGTTTCAAGCGATGACGGAGGTATAGGGGTTTGTTTTGAGCAATATAATGGTTTGCTGTCTTGAGCCTTTCTTGTATACTCGAAGAATCCGTCATAAACTTAGTCCTAGCGAGATGAACGTCTTGTTTATATCCAAGGCGACCGTCACATGCTTGATACTTTCCTGAAATCTCCCCCTGGATGCATGACCTACCTAGATATCTGACCGCGTTCCTTTGCTCCTCGCACTCGGGAGTTTCGGCCGTTTCCAAATCTCCTCATCCAATCACCCCTCGTCCCTCCCTGACCCTGCTTTTGCCTTACCGAACAGCGTGGATCTTCGCCTTTGCCAGCGATGCAGATGAGGAGCGCTGGGTAGTGACGGGCATCAGCTGAAGTGGATGCGCCGCTCTTTCAGCGCCCGGCCAGCCAACGCAGGAGACGTCACTAGACCGAGCGCCTTCGCCGAATTCGATTGGCCCCAACAGAAGTAGCAGCTCCGGGCCCGGGTCTGTTGTATCGACACTCCAAAACGCAAACGGTCGTCGAGTCCAATTCGCGGAAGAATGAGCAGTAGCACAAGCGTATATGCCGTTACGCCGCTGCTGAGCCTGTATATCTCTGAACGTGAGGCTCTGGGCGATTGCATCGCGGCTCTATGTTATTGTAACCTTTGCCCAACTGTTCGAAACAGCATTGGAGCTTGAACAAGAGACAGAATACGGTAGACTCGAGATGAAAGATTTGCAAAGCTTCGCGCCGGCTTCGTGGAATGGCAAGAGAGATATTGAGTGGCTTTCGAATCTCGGTACGGTATGCTTGAGCATCATGCTCGGTCCACGTTTCGAAGGTCAAGAAGCGTGGAGATGTGGGAGGGTCGTTTAGAATTGCATAATACACTCGGGTGCTTATCAAACTTCTAAGAGATGGAAGACGTCCGCAGCTCTCTTTCTAAGCATGGACCCTGAGAAACTCATCCAGCCTTGCCCACGCCTGCCGCTTTGCAGCGCTTGGAGCCTCGATATGCCCTACTTCGTGCCTCAAACTCCTGCAGAAATCGCTGAGTGTTCCCTAACTCGCTTCTGGGCAGTCATATATTCCTCCAGCGCACCTTGTATTCATAGCCCTTTCTCGCCCGTCTCTTGTCAATAATCTTGGTGATCTCCTATTCCTGCCCTTCAAGCGGGGCATTTTGAACCTGAGATTACGTAGAAGGTGTTGGAGTGATGGCACAGGAAAGGCTTGCGATCGTTGCTGCTTCGTAATTGTCTTCGTCGAGACCCGTCCCTACAAATGCTGGAGAAGAGCGATGCCAAGACAGGTCGGCCGATCGAGAGACTCCGTGGGAGGCTGTGAAATAGTGGGAGCGGAGCAGGGGCGCAGTCCCGGTCCTTGGCTCCTCGCTGGTGACCTTGATGAAGGCGCCTGCTTCACCAGGCTTTCTCTTCTCATCCTCAAGCACGAAAGGGTTATCTGAAGCATATCAGAGGAAAGGCCTAGACGCTGGTCGAAAGTACACTGGGATTGGAAGGGGGGATAGGGGGGGGAGAAGGGCTTACCTTGACTACCGAATTTTAAAGTCTTTTAAGATTAGAAACAAACTTCTTGAAATTATTATCGATAATATAAGTAATAACAATATACTTAAGAACAAACTCGAAAAAAATTTAAATTAACAAGGATTTTAATAAAACAAACAAGAAAACTTTGTATCTTGTTTAACTTATATTATTAATGTTATAACTTAAGATTTTATTTTAATTATAAAATCAAAAGTAACAAATAACAATATTGTTGTATAATTAAAGAATAAACAACTTTAAGATATTGCAAGAAGTATAGACTTGTCTAATATAATTAAAATTTATATTTAAATTTATAATAATGCAAAGAGATAATATATATATTAATTTTATTAAATTCGCGCTTTTACAATTATGATTAATAACTCAATTTAATATTTGTTTCGATTTAGAGTCTTTTAAAAGAAAATTAATAAAAAGTTACAAAAACTAGTATAAAATATTTATATTTGTTAAAACTTTATTTATTTTATACTTTGTTAAATATATTAATTACGCAATTACATTAATCTTTAAATAAAGAAATATTTTTAAAATTCAAAGATTTAATAAATTAAATTTGACAAAAGTAAATAAAACTTAGTTTTGCTTGTTAACAATATATTATTATTATTTACAAATATACTCTTATAGTTTTGCGAACAATTAATATAAGTATTTAATTAGAATTTTGAATATGCGATAAAATATTTAATTATTTTAAACATCTAAAGAAGATAATAAAAGTTAATATTTATTCTTTGACAAATATTGTAATTAAGATTTGCAATAAAGCTTTAATAAAGTTTGCGAAATACTATTTAAGAACAAAAGAATTAAATAATATATTATATAATCTTGTTAATATTTTAAATCTTACGCAAAAAGTTAATTTTTATAAATTATAAAATAAAAGAGAAAATAACAATATTGTTAATTACAAGAACAAATACAAGATAAAATTTAAAAGTTATTTTTAATATTATTACAATTTAATTGCTAGTTTAAGAACAAAAGCGCAAAGAGCAAATATTGCTAAAAAAAAATAATACTATATAATAATTTATATAATTTTTTATTAATATTAATATAATCTATTGTAATTTTTACAAGATTTTTATTTCGATAATCTTAACAATTTTGTTTAATACAAAATAAAGATAATCGATATTTTTGCTTTAATATTGTAAAAAATAAATATTTAATTTAAAAATATTAAAGAGATAATGCGTCGAACTTTTTAAAGCTAACACAAATAATTTAAGATATACTTTTATATCTAATATTATTGATAAATATTAAATTAACTTTTAATTTTGTTTAAAGAGTATATTGATAAAATTAATCTTAAATAAGTTTGCAAATTGTTAAGCAAATTATAATAATTAAATATTTTAATTATATTATAAATTTAAATACAAAAAAGATTGTTCTCGAATTGTAAAATATATATTGTAGAGAGAGAAATAACAATTAAACAATAAATAAAGAAGAAAATCTTTTTATATTAAATTTTGAAATTGTTTTAAATTAAATTTATCAATAAATAAGTTAATTTTTGAAGAAAAGACATTATTAATAATTATAAAAATAATCAAATATTATTAATAATAATACAAAGAAATAATACATTTAATAACTTAAATTGCTAAAAAAAATTATTAATAATAAAATTTCGAAGATTTAGCTCTTAGCTAGTGTAAAAAAAATGTTATATTTGTTTAAAAAAATATATAATATTATTATAAAATTTCTAGTTAAGAAAATCAAGTTGCTTTATTAAATACTTAATAAAGAGCAAATTCTTTAATTAAATTGTTATACGTTTAACATAAATTATTGCAAAATTCGAATCTATAATATGCAAAATATTAATTACAACTTTGTTATTATAATCATAATACAAAAAGATAATATATTTACTAGAAAAAAAGATATATATAAATATCTTAATTGTTTCTTGAAGTATTGTTAAAGTTAAGCTTTAAATGCGATAATCTTTCTTTTTACAATTAAAATTGTTAATCTTATTATATAGAATTTCGCGAATTAGATGTTGAAATAAAAGTCGAGAGATAAGAAAGTTAATTAACTTCTAATATTTTTTAATTTTACAAAGAGCAACAATATCGAGTTTTTATTTTCGTATTTGTTATTGCAAAACATTAATATATTAGTTAGAAATATATTATTTGATCGTATTACTTTAATTATATTAGTATCTTTAATATTCTTTTTTTTAATAGTTGTTTCTTTTCGAGATTTTTCTTTATTTGTGCTTATTTTGTTATAATTAAATTAGAGAATTAATTTATTGCAAGAAAACTTTAGAATCGATTAATAAACTAGCAAATTAAGTATATTAATTTTAGACAAAACGTTTCGCATTATTTGTATATATTATTTGTTTACTTTCTGCGAGTTATTAAAGAAAATAATGAACTTAACAATATTAAAAAGAAATTTATATAAACGTAATCAAAAAATATTAAATTTAAGATAAAATTCAAAGAAATTATAGTAAAATAAATAATAATTTTGATAATCTTTACTAATGCAAATGCATCGAAAATCGCATAAAAAGAGAGACTTAAATTAATAATTAATAATAAAAGTATATAATATAAACAACAAAGCAATTAACAAAAATAAACTTACGTAATATATTAACCAAATTAGATATATATTAGTATAAAGAAATAATAATCTTGTATTAACAAAAGTTCAAAGTAAGTATTAATAAATAAATATTAACTTTAACTTTAATATATATATTTTTTACTTTGTTTTAATAAAATTACTTATTAATATATTATTTATAATTTTTTGAATTTTTTTGAATTTTTTATTCTTTAAATCTTGTCGCATTTTATTAAATAATATAAAAAATTTCTAAGTTATTATATAATTGCATTATTTTTATATATTACTTGTAAAATAAATTAAGTATATACACAAATAATAAAAATGCTATTAACAAATTTAAAAATTATTGCAAGTCGAAATTGTATAAAAGATTAAAATAATAATTGCAAAAGATTGTACAAAAAATAAAGCAATAATTAAAAGATTATCTTAATATAAATTAAGAAACTTTGTAAAACGTCTTTGTAAAAGAAAGTTGCAAAATTAAATTATAAAATTATAAAAAATAATATTAAAAAAAAAGTTAAAAAGTATCCAATTAATAAAGAAATTCATAATAATATAATAAAATAATATAACAAAGCATACAATACTAACACTTAATAGTAAAATATTTCGAAAATAAATTGAAACAAAAAGTAAAAAAAAAATTTACAATTAAGAAAGCAAATTAATTTGAAATTATTAAAAAAGCACAAAAGTTGCGTAAAAATATAAATATAATAATAAAATTCTTTTTTAAGAAAATATATATTACTTAAATATATTAATTGTGTTCTATATTTAAGTTAATTAATATTATAGTTAAGCGTTAATAACAAGCTTAATATTAATAAAAGCTTTTCGATTTACATAAAATCGATTATAAAAATTATTTAATAACAAATTATTTATTATAATAACTTAAATAACTTAAAAAGAACTAATAATAATAATTTTATAAAATTGTTTAATATTTTTGTCAAAAAATTTGCATTTATAAATAATGCAAAGAAAAAACAGATTTCAAATTTTATTATTATTAAAATAAAGAATCTTAATAATATAATTAAAAAGAATAACAATAAGTAAGAAACTTAATATAAGACTTAAAATAATATAAAAAAGTTAAGTTATAACTACTATATAGCAACAAATAATAATAATAATAGTAAGAAAACCTATAAAAGCAAAAATAATAAAAACAATAACAATAAAATCGATAAAAATTATAAAAATAAAAATAATAACAAAATAAATAATAACTTAAATTAAATTATTTAAAATAATAATAAAGCAAACAAAATTATTAAGATTTTAAGTTAATAATTTTATATATATAGCTTAAAGAATTTACTATTATATATTATTATTATATTATATTATTAAGTTGTAATTAAATAATTTAAATAAAGTGTAAAACTAAAATTTTAAATCTATTAAATATAATTTATATTTTAACTAATATTTTAACAATTTAAATCGATTTTTTAAATAATATATTTAACTATTTAAGAATTATATTATTGCTTTAGAATTATTAGTTCTCTATATCTTTTTAGATAAAATATGCTTAAATATTAAAGTCTTAATAGCTTAGTAATAAAGCAATTGTACTTTAATAACAATAACATAATATTTATAAAAAAGTCTTAAAAAACATTATTGTGCTTTTCTTAATTTTTTTCTAAATATTATATTATTATTATTAAAAGTAAAAAGATTAAGAATTTAAATTTTTTTTGAAATACAATAATATTTTATTTTTTTTAATTTAAAAATAGTAATAAGAAGAACATAAATAAAGATGTTAATAAAAACAATAATAAATAAAATTATAAAAACAAAAATAATTTACATAAAATTATACAAAACAAGATTGTTAAACTTTTTAATAAAGAAAGTTAACTTAATAATTTAATTCTAGCTATCTAGATAGCTCGAATATATTATTATACTATATTATTAAATAATTTTATATCGAAAAATTATAAAATATAATATAATTTTTTACTATTTATTTTAGAATTTCTTTATACTAATATTAAGTCTTAACAATTTAAGTCGATTTTTCAAATTAAGTTTCAATTTTAAGTATAAAAATTAACTCGAATTGTTAATTTCAATTTTAGAAATTAAATTGTTAAGATTTTTGAATTAAGTTAATACTAATTATTAAGATTTAAGTCAAATGTTTAATTTAAACTCGATAACTTAACTCGACGCAATTAATCTATAATAATCTTATTTTATTTATTAAAGATATAGATAATTGTAAAGCTTAACGTTTATTATAAAGATTATATTAATTTAGAGAACTAGCTTATATAAATAAATATTTATTTTATCTTTTATTTTATTTTAGTAAACAAGAAGACAATTTTTGCATTTATATTTTTTAAAGAAAGAGCTTAGTATTAACTTAAGTTAAACTTATGTAAATATTTAAAAAATTATAACAAAAATTCTTGTGTAATATTTACAAACTTCAATAACTTTAAGAAAAAGCTTCGAAGAATCTTCGAAATATTTAACAAAAAACAAATTGCAAAATAAATAAATACTTAATTTAACAAATTTTTGTAACAAATTACGCAACAAGATTTTAAAAGTATATCAATTTTATCAAATAAAATAATATTGTACTTATAACCATATTTCGACAAGATTTTAAGAACAATCTTAAGAACAAAATTATGCGCAATAATAAATTTATTAGCAATATATTCGATCTTATCGAAGTAATTATCGATCTTAACAACAAATTATATAAAGGAGCTATAAAAAAGCAATACAATTAACTTTACAAAAGAGCAAAAATCTTCTTTAAACTAATAATTAGATATTAGTAGAAAAAGTTTTGTTCTAATTAGAAGTATAATAATTTAAACTATCGTAAATCTATATTTATAAAATTAGATTTTATTTAATAATACAAAAGAAAGAACTTTAGAAGAAAGCAAAATAATAAATTCTAAAAAATATACTATTTATATAACAAACTAAGTTACTTTGCAAGAGATTGTCAATTACAAAACTTAATAGATTGTTAACAAATCAATATTATATTAAGAGAAATGTTTAATAGTTAGAACAATATTAGAAAGCAAATCGATATAGAAGCAAATACTCTTAAAATTGAATTAAACAACAATTACTATTTGATAAAGAATCTAAATTAATTATAGAAAATTCTAGATAAAATATTATTAGACAAGATACTTGTATTTACGCAAAAATTAATTAAGTACTTTAGAAGACTATTAAATTTTATAATTTAATTATTAACTTAGATAAAGAGTATAACTAAAAGAACTTTTACAAATGCATAAAAGATATTACAAATTATCTAGAGACTTTAATTAATTTATCAAAGATTATAAACAAATACAAGAAAAAGCTAAAAAGTAATATTATTATAATAAAGAATATACTTGATATTATTATAAAACAATTGAATTTTATAGTATATATAAATCTTAATTAAATAGCTTGTTATAATAACTTATGCTAGACTCATTTAAAAGAAACGAACAAAGTTAATCAATTTTCTAGAAAGTCAAAGTTAACAATTTAGCAACAAAAGAAAACTTAGCGCAAATAGATATTTAGAGCAAAAGTTGCAATATAGAAGCAAAAAAAAGTTCAATTTTTTTTAATAAAGAATATATCAAAGAATTGCAATATGTTAGTTTAATAGTAGCAACTAAATTAAATAACATACACACGATACTTTATTATATTAATTAAAATTAACAATTGTCAACTTATAACAATAATTAATTCTAATATAATAGATAATTTTATAACTAGAGCTCTTATAAAAAGAAAACAATATTTTATTTAAAGAAAATCTAATACTTACAATCTAGTAGTTGTAAATAAAAAAAATGTTATTCTCAAAAAATAAAAGTATAAATAGAGAAACGAATTATTATCGATAATTATTTAGCAATAATACGAGAAACTAATCTTTAATATAGTAAGAATAATTACTTACAATATTGTTTTAGAAATATCTTAATTAAAGTAACATAATCTAGAAGTTAATTAAAATATACAAGTACTTAGATTTACGCAATATAATTACGCAATTCATATTTAATTTTTATATCGATAGCGTTCAATAATAAATAAAAGATTAAATTAAAATTTAATTGCAAATAGCAAGCTTATATTTTCGCAAAAAGACAATTTAATAAAGTTCGACTTAACAAGTATTAACAAAGATTAATTAAGTTATAAAGTTAAAGTAAATAAAGAAAATTGCAAAACTTTTAAGAGCTTTAAACTATCTAATATAGCAAGAGAATCGCTAAAGTATTTATTACAAATATACAACAATTAAGAGTATCTATTCTAAGAAAAAGAAAACAATTAAGACTTTATTTAAATATTAACTATAAAATTACAAGATTAAACTTAAATTAAACAAGCAACTTATATTTAAACTTATATATATTTTATTCGAAAAAAAGTTAGAAACGCTTTGCAAATATTTAACAAAAAACAAAAAAAAAATTTATTACAAAATTTTAATTACAAATAGAATATTCGATTCTCTTTGTATCTAAAAAGAACAAAATTCTTAATCTATATATCGATTATCGAAAGCTAAACAATATTATAATAAAAAATTAATATTTATTATTTAATATTAGGGAACTTTAAAATTAATTGTTCGAAGTAAAATATTTTATTAAACTAAACTTATAAGAAATATACAATTAAATTAAAATAGAAATAGAAAAAAAATAAAAAATAGTTTTTTGTATACAATATAAATTATACAAATATACAATAATATTGTTCGAGTTTACAAACGCTTTAACAATATATTAAAAAATAATTAATAATATATTACAACAATATTTAAATTAATTTATTATAATATACTTGAACAATATTATAATTTACTTAAATATTTTGAAAGAATATATAAATTATATTTTCAAAGTACTAAAATATTTAAATGAAAAAAATCTATATTTTGAACTAAAGAAATGCAAGTTCTATTAAGAAAAAGTTAACTTTCTTAAATTTGTTGTTAAACAATATAAAGTATATATAAATTACGAAAAGCTATAAACAATTAAAGAATAAAAATTATTTATTAATATTAAGAAAGTTTAATTCTTTCTAGATTTTATAAACTATAACAAGAAATTTATTAAAAAGTACTTTGTTAACGCAATATTAATTTTACAAAAAAAAGACGTTATAAATATAAGAATTAACAAAAGAAAAATTATTTTAAAATCTTAAATTAAAGTATTTAAAAAAATTAATATAAAAAATATACAAGTTATAGTTGTTAAGTAAAATTGAAATTAATATATTAAATTTAATTATCGATATATACTTTAGTCAAAAGCATAAAAATATATAATACTTAATAATATATTTTTCGAAAAAACTTTTGTTAATTGAACAAAATTATAATATTTATAACAAGAAATTACTTGCTCTTATAGTCTTTTTAAAATTATAAAAAGTATATATCGAAAAATTATTAAAACTTATAATTCTTACAAATTACAAAAATCTTTTTTACTTTACTATTATTGAATAGTTAAACAAAAGATAAATGCAATAATTAAAGTAGCTTAAACAATATAAGTTTAAAATATAATATATATTAAGCAAAGATAACAACAAAGCAAACGCACTTAATAAAAAAAAATTATATAAAAACAAGAAAATTGTTTAATTATAATATACTTAAAATTAACAAAAACAAATTATTATTAGCAAACAAATATATATTAAATATTATTTTGCAAATACTTAAAGACGATAAAGAAGAGTTTTTAATAAAAAAACAAAAACTTCAAATATTTATTAATAAAATCGAGAAATATATAAAGAAACATTATAATAAATTATTATAAAAGTATTCGAAAGTAATTGAAATTCTTTAACTTTCATATTAATATTGTTAGTTTTCTTAAATAAGACAAACTATCAAAATATATATTAAACAATATCTTAGTTGTTAGCAAAACAAACATAATATATATACAAGTTGTAACAAGATTTAATATCAAGAATTATTTAAATTGCTATAAAATAAAGTTACAATAAACTTTATTATTAAGTTACTTAAGTCGACAAACTTAGCAATTAAAAATAAATATAATTCGATATTAATAATAATTGACAAACTTACTAAGTATTTATATATTATTGTATACAAAGAAAAGTCTATAGCAAAATAACTAAAATATATTATATTACAATATACTTAAAGAACTAATTAATAATAGAGTCAAGCTCTTTACGTCTAACTAAAAAAAGATATTTCTATCGATATTAGAAATAAGATTTAGAATATTTATTGTCTATTATTCGATTACAAATAATTAAACAAAGCGTACAAATTAAAGTCTAGAGCAATATTTAAGATATTATATTAACAATATTTACAATAATTAAGTATTACTTTTATCTATAATACAATTAATATTAAATGCAAAGATTTCGAATATTATTAAGATAACTTTATTCTTTGTTAATTATAACAAGAAATTCAATCTTTTTAAGAAAGAACAAAGATATTTGTTAACTTAATTAGTTATTAAAAGAATAGCAATATTAAAAAAGATACACAACAACATCTTAAAAATAAAAAATAAAAAAATTAAGTATTAAAACAAAAAACAAAAAATAACATCTTAACTAAAGAAAAAGAATAAAATATATTTTTTTATAAAAAAAATAAAGATAAAGAAGTTAAGCAAGAAATCAAATTATATTAAAATCGAACTGTTTTTTGTTAAGAAGATAAAGAAATTAAGTAATTACAAATTCGACTTACTTAAGAACGTCAAAGTATTTTCTAGTATTTTATATTTTATTATTGAAATTATCGAACTCAATTACGTCTTTATAGAACATATTTTATTTTTATTTACAAAAAGAAAAACAATATAAGATTAAGAAAACTTTATAACAAAAAAATTAAAATTATCTTATTAAATAAAAAGAATATTTTATTTTCAAAAATATATAGAAGTTACTCAAGAATTTAAAGAAGTATTTTAACAAGTTGCAACAATTTTGTTGGCAACAAAATTACTTATAAGAATCGACAAATTATTAGAAAACAAGAGAGCAAATAATAAAAAATCGATAATAATATTAAATAAAGCTTCGAACTTTTCTTTAATATATTTGACTTCTTTTTTGTTTTTTTTTTGTTTTCTAAGATATTCTTCGACTTTGCATTATTTATATTATTTATATTTTTTAAATATTAAAATTAAAATTTTCTTTGTTTTGTCTTTTACGCAATTCTTAGACGCAACTCTATTATTTTATTATTTAGCTTTTTAGTCTTCTAAATAACTTTATTTATTTCTTAATAATTAAGAGTTAAATTATATTTTCGATTCTTTTGATAATATTTCTTACACTTAAGATATTCTTTATTTATTCGATAAAATAATAAGACGCAAACTCGACAAAAATGCATTGTAAAAAAAACGTATTTATAGCAATAATTAGCAGCGAAATTACGATGTTGCTTGGTAATTAACTTAATTAATATAGTAAAAAAAAAAAAAAAATCGAGACAAATTTTTTTAAAGAGAGAAGATAATATTATAAATTGCATGCTAATAAGTACTATTTGTTGCGCATTACTATTTACAAGATAATTAGAAAGAAAAAATCTATTAATAGAATTAAGATAATTAAGATAACTTAATTCTTAAACATCTTAAATTTAAAATTAAAATAATTAAAATAATTAAAATCTCAAATATTTTGAATATCTTAAATCTTAAATAATAAAAGAGTATAAAGCTTTCGAACGCAACTTCTTTATAAATTATGTTCAATTTATCTTAATTCTTTACTTATTGTTACTTTGATTTATTGAATTATTTGTAAAGATTTATTAAATATAAGATTGTTTATAGTTGCAACTCTTGTTATCAAGTAATTGCTTACATTGTCTAAAGACGTCTACAAATCTCTCTAATAACATAAATCTCTCTAATATCTTTTACAAAAGTACTAGCGTAATAGCGAAATTTTATATTTTTATAACTTTATTGTTAGCATTTTGTAACTCTACAATATTAATTAATACTTTTGCAAAGTTTTTATTATTATTAAAGTTATTAAAATATATTTATAATAAATTCTTGTTATTATTGCTTTTAGATTGTAGAAAGTCTAAAACAAAGAAAGTCTAAAAAAACAAATTATAAAAATTATAAAAGTTTAAATTGTTATAGCAATACTAAAGATTATATATATATAATAGATATTCTTTGTGCACTTTCTATTAACAATAGCTTAAATCTTATTAATACTAGAGTATTAAAGATATTAAATCTATTAATTACGAAGTTGCAATTCTATAAGAAAATCTATAAATTATTTAAATAATTGCAATAACAAAAGATTATAAAGACTAAAATTATTTTATATATCGAAAACAATATTTAAACATTAATGAAACTATTGCACAATTAAAAGATAATTGATAACTAATAGATATTTAAGATTAAATACAATCTTAATAGTAATATTCTTAAATAAAATATACAATAGATAATTTACAAGTATAAACAAATTGATAGAATAATTTATCTCTAATTAATAGATTGATCGCGTCGAGTCAAGTCATCGAGTTCGAGTCAAGTTTCTAGCTCGCCAAGACTTCGATCGAGTCAAGATTTTAACATCGAAAAATCAATTTAAGTTACGATGTTAATATTAAGTATTTAAGTTAAGTCACGATGTTAATATCAAATATCAACTCGAATTTTCGACTTAACTTGTCAAAATATGAAGCGATTTAGTAGTAGAATTTGTAGACATGAATTGTGTGTTAAATCTTATAATTTTTTTCTTAAAATGTTGCATAGTAATGCAATTAAGTAATGCATTTGATTTCTTTGATGTTTATGTAATAATTAGTTTAAGATTATTGTAATCTTTCGATTAACTTCATTGTTATCAAAAAAAGTGCATGTTTGAACAACAATTTAGTTAACACATTTGTTAAAAAAAGTATATAATTAAACAACAATTTCGTTGACACATTTGTTCGAAAAAGTGCATAATTAATGTATGTAGCGAAACAATACGTTTAATAAATAATGCAACAAGATAATGCAATTGATAAATTATATAGTTGAATAACTTGTATTCTTGCTATTTATTCTTAATTTCGATCATCTAAATATAACGAAAACATTTCGATTTCAAAATTTCGAATATTACGACGAATGTTTATTTTTCATCATTATTATAGTGAATTTTTAGATTGATTATTAATTGCGTCATCAATCGCATATTTTTTTGCTAAATGATTTTACGCTTTGCGTAAATAACAAGTAGATTGCTATCTACATACATAAAGCAAAATATTAGTAAATATCGTAAAGAATCAACGATAATGCAAATAAGTAATGCACTTATTAAAAAAAAAAAGTTAAAAACGTTTTAATAGTTTTTTAAAGTGTCTTCAATGTCGAAGTCTAAATTTTGTAGTTTTCATTACTTAATTCGTTCTTAAATCTATTGCTAAAAACTTTATTTTAAAGAATTTTTTGCACTAGTCTTTCGAAAGATCTCTTAGAAATCAATAGATTCGTAAACTTTTAATATTGACGAATTTCTTTTAGAATCACAATTTTAGACTTAAATTTACGTTTCTTCTATTGTAAAAACTTAGTTAATAATAGCTTGTTACATTACTTGTTTACATTATTTTTTAAATTTTAGACGTTGTACTTTTAAATAAATTTTGCTCTTGTTCTTGCTAGCTTCTTTATTGTCGCGATCTCGTGATATTATATTATTACGAATTGATCTTTCAATTTTTTTATGTTTTGCATTGAGCATGTTAACAATTCGCAACAAAGAATGCATTACTTAAATGCATTACTTGTTTGTTTAATACGCGTCATTATAAAATCGTAAATAAGAAGTTGTTTACGTTAATTATTTGATAGAATTGTATTGATTTAAAGATAATTAAGTTAACGAATAATAATATGATTAAATAATTAAAATAAGTGCTTAATTATGTCGCAATATAAAATGAAAAAAATAATTTAATTAGAAGCAATAATATAATAGTTGTGATAATTTTCAATTGTAATGATATTAGATAAAGATAATATTCTTAACTTTAATCTTAATTTTAGACGCGAAAATTTACTTTATAATTATGACACTCTTCTTTTTCACAAATCATACATTAGTTAACATAATTTTTAATTACTTATTGCATATATTTATATAATTAAGTAAGAATGTTAATTTGCATTACTTGTATGCATTATTATAAAGACTAATCGAAAGCGCAAAATGTTAACTCTCTTCATTCTTTCTTAATCAATTGTTAGTCGAAATCGTGTCATAATGTGAAACGTAAATCAAAAGCTATTGTACATCAAATAAAACGCAAATCGAATAGCTCTTCATAAACGATTAACAAAGCTTAGAGCTACAAATGTTTATCAAAAAGCGTTTAAAGACAAGCAAATAAATATAAAGAACAATGTTTAAAACTTGATTATTAATGAGCGAGTTAAGAAAAGTCTTCATAATAATGCATTTAAGTAATGCATATATGTTCAAAAAGCTAATTATATAATAGCTAAATGTTTCGAAACAAAATTAATAAAAAAAAATAAGGAAAAGAATGTTGCGAAGCAAGCAATCATTGATGCGATAACTATGAAGATAACATTTAAAAGTCAACATTTGAACGTAACAAAATCTACTTTTATTAATTAAGTATATATTGTGTTTAATGTAAAAAATAAGACTAATATACGTGTTAAACTACTACGAATTACGACAAATTTAATATTAATATATCGAAATACATAATATTAATTATTTAAATTATTTAGCAACGTATTTTGCATTATGAAGAATTAAATAAACTAAAAGCAACTTAAGATCTAAATGTAGTCAATAAATTTAACAAGTTTGTGAGCACATTTTTTAGCGACAAAAATGTCGCAAATTGTAAAATATTTAATTCTCTTAATTCGATTAATAACGAATTGAAGAATTTGATTAAAGTGAATGATAATAAGATTAAAATTAAGTACGAAAAAATTAAAGATAATGCAAAAATAATAAAGAACAAATATAAGTCGTCAAAGTATAAAGACAAAGATAATAACAATAAAAATTAAGTTAAGCATAAGATCATAACAATTTTAGACTAGTCAATTAAGATAATCAAGATTAAGAATAGCTAGCAAAAATTTAAGTTATCTAGTTATGTAATTTATCAATTGCATTATCTTGTTGCATTATTTATTAAACGCATTGTTTTATTACATGCATTGTTCGTACACTTTTTCTATCAAATATATTTATCAAAAAGTGCACTATTTATACACTTTTTTTAACAAATATGTTAATCACATTATGCACTTTTTCTACCAAATATATTAATTAAAAGATGTATTATCTATACATTTTTTCTAACAAATATGTCAATTATATCATGCACTTTTTTATCAAATATATTAATTAAAAAATGCATTATAATAATGCATTCAAATTATCTAAAAAGTTAAAATTAAATCATTAATTTAACTTTTTTAGTTAAAGAATTCAACAATCTCGTTCTATATAATTTTATTAAAAATTGCAAAAAAAAATCATTGTATTTTAAGAAGAAATTGAATTCTTAATCTTTTAACTTGCGATAACAATGACACACAATCTACGATATAATCTCAAATAGCACAATAATGCTCTCGTAGATTATATCGTAAATAATGTGTCAATGTTATTGCAAATTAAATGCGCTATTATTAAGTCATCAAAACTTTAATATTTGGGAATATTATATTTTAAAATATATAAAAATTTAATATTTCTAAATATTTAGCATAATTTTTAAAAATTTAAATACATTAATTTAATGCAATATAAGTAATTTAAATGCATTACTAAATTGCATTTTTAAATTGTATTATCTTCTAATTATATTGTCTCAAAACATATATTAACAATGCAAAATCTTTAATAAATATAATAATATCGAATCTCTAAATACTAATTAAACGCAAAACATCTTGCAAATTTATTCTAAAAAAATTATTAAATTCTTTAATCGTTAAATTATTGTTTTTCTCTTTTTGATAAATGTTTTACGCTTTGATAATAGTCTCTTTAGAATCAAATTCATAATACAATTATAATACTTAAAAAACATTATTTGTTCGATCAATTTTAAAGTCATTTGTGATCGATTTTATCGACAAATTTTTCTAGCAAAACTAAATGTTTTTTCGATGCTTACAAAGAATATTAAATATGAAAGAACGTCTTTAGTTATCTAAGCTAATTTTGAGAAATTCGAAACGTTATTTTTTCAAAACTCTTATGTTAAAGTTTTTTCGACAATGGCGTTAATGCGAAGATATCGATCGTTCTCGCTTAAAGATAAAGATCGACGTTAATTTCGTTAAAGAAGAATTCGTATAATTATCGCAACAAACTATATAATTATTAATTAATAAACAATTGCATTGTTAATTTGCATTATTTTGTTAATTTCGTTAATTCGTTGCGTTTCAACTCTTGAAGTCGTAATTCTTTCTTTATAATAACGACTAAAATAGTTTTTAAACTCTTTCTTGTATTTGTTGTAATAAGAATGATCAATCTTATTAAAGTTTTGCTCTTTGACATTCTTTGTGTTTTAATTTTGATACAAGTTTAACTTTTAAGTAAAATCTAAAATTATAACGAAATTGTATATTAGTTCGTCTTTGTTTTTAGTTTTAAAATAGTATTTCGCGAGTTTTGTAAAAGTCAATTCGCAAGCTTTGATAACAAGAGTTTTTTGAAAAACACGCATTGTCGCATATAATTCTTTCAATAACATTAAAATAATTAAAAAGAGTATTAAATAATTGAAATTTTAAATGCATGTTAACATTAATTGTTCTAAACACAATTAAAATTAATTTATAGAAAGAACATAACATATTGCTAACAAGCAATACTAGTAATTATTCATTATTTTTTAATTAAATAGCTTGAATCTTTAGATCTTTCAAGACTTCGTCAACTTATATATTGATTATGTTGCGCAATTAATATATATGTCGAAACATTAAGTAAATAGAGTTTCAACGAATGCGAATGTCTTGTATTAATGTTTAAGACTTTGTTTTAGCTTTAATTTGAAACTTTTAAAAGCAAAGCTTTCGTTAAGAAGAACTATTGATAATAATTGTAAAAACACGAACTTAATTTATTTAGTGTGATCGTTAAATCGAGTCGAACACTTTTTTCTTAACTCGACCCACTCTCTTGGGCCTCGTAGGGTTGAGCTAGGGTCAAGGCGCGAATCTAACTCTAGAGTCGAGTTTCGTCGAGTTAATGTCAAGAACTTAAGCTAACTTCGTTGCGTTAACATTCGCTTATCTTATTTTATTTTATCTATGCGCTAACTTGATTAAGCTAGCGCAAAGTTCACGCTAATTGCATATGATTCGCGCGTCACGTCACGTCACGTAATTAGATAGATCAAGTTAAATGTTTGACGCACATTCTTCGTTCGTTTCATTTTGTTAAACTAGGAAATTTGCCTAACTCTAGAATCAAGATTAAGCGAATTAATTCGATTAAGTTGAAACTCGACTCGACGATTACACTAAATTTATTTATTAGCAAGTGCATTATCTTTTTGTCTTATTTACTTAAAAAATATTTTTTTAACAACAATGCACAAATTATTGCTTGTGACTACATTCTTAATTTGATCGTTTTCTAATAATAATATAATATTGTTATTTAAAGTTTTTGATTTAATAACTTTGATAAACTTTTAAGTTATAAGATTGATAATATAAGTTATACAAGAAATCGAATTTTGTGTTTTATTTCATGAAGTATCGCGTCAATTAAGCGCCTTTTTAAGCTTTTCTTTTAGAGTGTTATTGTTGCTTGCATTGTTCGTAACAACATCAAAAAGCTTGTTTTTAATATTATATATATTTAAGATTTTAAGAAGCTCTTGCATCAAATAACGATCAATATGTTTAACTTAAAGAAACGTAAATTTAATAAGATGTTTACAATATTAAAATGCAATATTTATCTAATGTATTAATACTTTTAGATAAACAATTTTTTAAAAACTAGATTATGCATTTAACGCAATAAATATACGTCGTAACTTTTTTAGATCTTGCTTTATCTTAATACGAATATTATTATATTTTAAGAAAATTATAAATAACAATTTAGTGCGATGTACAAAAATAAAATTTGGGCGAAGCATTTACAATAATTGTCGAAAATGCTTATTTTTAATAATTTGAAAAGATAAATTCAAGGCAACAAAGATTTTGCACAATATTTATTTTTAATTCTATTAATTAAATTGAGACGCTAAGTCGATATAACTTTTCTTCTATTAATTTGTCAATTTTGCATTATTTATTTGCATTATTAAATTAAACTTATACGATCAAAAGCTAACTCGAACTATGAAAGAGAATTAAATCGTTTTCGTTTTTTGCAAGCAATTGTCTTGCGATGTTTAAACATATTGATCGTATTAAAGTCATTTATAATTGTAAAATAATCTAAAATTTTAAGACAATTCTTGTACATTATCTTAGAATATTCTTTTAATGTTAAGATTATTTAAATAAATATATCTTAAACATTGAATTGTTTATTTACTTTAATCTTCTTAGTTTAAAGTGAATTTAATATTTTTTTAAGTCTTGTTTGTAACATTTTTGTTAATAAATGTTTGTAATTATTATTGTTAAAATTGAGCATTAATATTAAGATTTCACTTCACGTATTCGTTGTTTTCTTTTAATTTTAAAAGAGAACTATTTTGACAAATTTTATCGATCGCTTCTTAAAAAGCTCTTTTTTTTTTCAAAGAAGAATTAATTAATATCTTATAAACTTTGACTTGCGAATTGATTAAAGTGAAAACTACTCAAAATTAAGTTATGCAACATTAAGAAATTAAACTTTTTCTTAATTGAAAATATTAATGAATTGTATGCATCGTTAGAATTAGACATTTTGCAATATATTTTGCAAAGAACAACAATCTTGATGACAACAATAAATTATTTAAAGATAAACACTAATAATGTAATAAAAAATGCAATAAAATAATGCAATAAGATAATGCAAATGACGAAAAAATAATAAAGAAAAAAATTGTTTCGTTTTTGGCGCATAAATCTCTCGAAAGTCGTGACGTAATAAATTCAAAAATAGAAATTCTTAACATTATGACAACATTTTCGATTGCTTAACGATTCAAGTTAATGACTTGAATCAAGTTAGAAATCGAGTTGATATCAAGTCGAATTACGATGTTGATATCGAGTATTTGAATCGAATTACGATGTTAATATCAAGTATTCGAGTTAAGTTAAAAAGTTAATATCGATTCTTGATTCGACGATTAATCTAGTTTTTATTAATCTCTATTATTGTAAACAAGATTAATTTGCTTGTTTTAAATCTTTTAACAATATTTTTTTTATTGTAGATTCTAAAAGATTGTATCGAAATTAAATAGTTTGTTGTCTTTACTATTGTAAGTTTGCTAAGCAAGATGTTACAAATTTCATGCATTCTTTAAAGTTTACTTGACACTTTTGTCTAATTAGGCTTAGCGTGCCTAATTAGGTCTAATGTCGACATTAGAATCGTTTATTCGATTGATTTGCTCATATATTTGTCTCTAGCAATCAAATAAATAAAAAAGACAATTACTTTATTCATTACATTATGCATTTGATTTAGTAATCTCTAACAATTAATAGCTTCAATTATGTTAATAATTATCTATCTTCTATCGATAGATTTGCCACAATAGATAGCATTGACGACAAAGTTGATTTCGTCTACTTATTGCAAAAGCAATATCTAGTTATCGTATTAACATCTAATTCTCGTAAGATATTTAGCTTTCGCAAAGTATCTAGTTATCGTTAATAATAAAGACATTAGCATATTAAACACTTATAATATTAAATTGATCTAAATCTATTCTTAAACAAATCTTTATCTCAACTTTAATACTCAAGAAGTTCGTAATCTAACTAGATATATTTATCTTCTACATATTCTACAACAATCACAAAAGTTTTATTGCTTATTTACAATTAACTTACGAGAAAAAGTTTAAAGATAAGCTTCAAGAGAAGAAAGATCATCTATTTGAGATTTACAAGAAAAAGCTCTATTAAGAGTTAGATAAACAACGATTAACTTACAAGCAAAATACGCAACAATTGCAAAATCGTCTTAACAAAGCAATTGTCTTGAATCAAGCATTAAAGACATCTTCTACAACTTTTACAAAGTTGTCTATTATTACTTTTACATACTTCTTTTTCTTTATTATTAGCATCGACGCGTCTTTTATATCGTTTACAAAATCGTTTGTTATTAAGATATTTATGTTCGCAATTATATGCATCGAAACAATCTTTACAAAGCGATCAATCTTTACAAAGTAATTTTCAAAATTGTCTTTTAATTCTACATTAAACGTAGTGTGATCGTTGGGTCGAGTTTCAATCCAATTGAATTAACTCGCTCAATCTTGATCTTGAGGTCAAGCAAATTTCCTAGCTTAACAGAGTGGAACGAACGAAGAATGCGCATCGAACGTTCAATTCAACTCATTTGATCACGTGACGTCACGTGAAGCGCGAATCATATGCAATTAGCGTGAACTTTGCGCTAGCTCAATCGAGTTAGCGCATAGATAAAATAAGATAAGATAAGCGAATGCTAACGCGACGAAGTTAGCTTGAGTTCTTGGCATTGACTCGACGAAACTCGACCCTAGAGTCAAGTTCGCGCCTTGACCCTAAAACCCTACGAGGCCCAAGAGGGTGGATCGAGTTGAGAAAAAAGTGTTCGACCTAACTCAATGATCACACTAATTAAACGCATCTTTTACAACTTTGCTTGCATCGTCTTTTACATTGTTGTCTACATCTTTATCTACGTAAGTAAAGATTGTCTCAAATGTTTGCATCGAAACGATTTCTTCAAAGCGATCTTCTACATTATCTTCTATCTCTTTATCTAATTGAGCAAAGATTATCTCAAAAACACAATCGCGAACGTAAATTTTACATTGTTAGAAATCGCTAATTATATACATCAAATCGTATCTTACAATAGACGATCTAGTTCGCATGTTTAATATCAAAAATTCTATTCAAAAGAGCATTATCGTCTATTTTAGACTTGTAAGAGTCGACAAAGAAAACGTATTAATATTACTCAAATCGACGCGTTTTCGCAATTCTCTTCAATCGTCTTACAAACGCAACAAGTGCGTCAATTAAACAATTATTAAGTGCTTCGCTTCGTTGTTTCGAATGTCAAAAAGATAAATTTTAATTTTTTTCTTTAAAAATTGACTTAAAAAAGATCTCGAAGACATCTAAATAACGTCGTTATATTGTCTTCTTTAAGAATTATCGTCGTTACTTAGATTACATCAAAACGATAACAACTTATTATTGTTGTCTTGATTAGCATTGACGATAATTTTCAACGTTCTCGTTGTCGCATTTTCGAAAGAGATAAATTATATACATTTTCTTTGCTTTGCATGCATAGTACGAGCGTCTTTGTTGCTTAATATCACAATAGATTGTGTGTTTTATTGCATGTTTTATTGTCTAATTAGATTTTATTGTCGTTACTTGACATAATTACGAAAGCGTAATCTTTTTTCGAAAAGATAAGTATCTATTACGAATTCCATGCATTCTTTGAAGCCTATTCGATACTCTTGTCTAATTAGGCTTAGCGTGTCTAATTAGATCTAGTGTGGACATTAGAATTATTTATTTGGTCAATTTGCTCATATATCTGTCTTCGACAGTTAAATAGATAAAAAAGACAATTACTTTATTCATTACATTATGCATTTGATTCAATGATTTCTAACACAAGATATATAATTTAAATCTTAAATTGCTAATTAAAAAAATTAATTGTCTTAATTACAAAGTAATTTTTAATTAAGATCTTAAAATTAACAATCTCTATTTTTAATTTGTTTAATTAACTATAAAAGTTTGCAATATTTTTGTATTTAACAAGTAATAGACTTTCGATTTTGTTTATTAACTTCTGTTTATTATTTTAATTGTTAAAAATGCTAATCTTCTTAAAATAGTCACGATAATGCGATGTCATGCGATGAGTCTTATGATGAATTAAGACCCATAGCCATGTAGGTTATCTGTCAAACGTCCCGGCTTCCTCGAAGCAGAAGGGTCTGGAAACGACATTGGGTATGTGTTTCATTCGAGACCCACCCACGTATCATCGTCGGATGGACAACGGCAAAGATTTCTGTTCCTCGTGTCGGACAAAAGCAAATTGCTTGGACCAATAGAAAGTGAAAGAGTTCTTGTCCAAGCACCTTGGGTTCTTACCGTGGGAACGAAGCGGATAATAGAGCGAGCAAAGGCTGGGGAATAGACGCGGACGCAATCTCCGTTGATGTGCTCGCGGATTGATATAGTTCCGAGAGAGAATAACGGACCGGGAGGAAAATGTGTGCCACCTGAACGCCTGCGTGTTTTAACCAAAGCATGCATAATCCGACCTTTGATCTAAGGCACATACAACAGAGCGGATGTATCACAAGTCGTTGTCGCGAGCATCATGCCACCCATGTCACCCAAGGTGGGGGACTACCTTAACCACTGCACATGACACACGCCTCCTTGTTCTCAATACTGCCTGCACAAACCATCAGCACGCATGCATCACATCGCTGAAGCCCTCACCTATCGTGAGAAAGGAGGAGTCGCTTACAAGCCAGCGCCGCCTGTGCATAGATAGCTCCCTCGCGGCCTTCACTAATATCCTCCGCATCCTCCTCCTGCTTCTTTCCCTTCGCCCCATCTCCCACCTCATCTTTAACCAGCGTATCCAGCGTATCCGTCGCCAACGTCTGGGGACTCCCCTCCCGCTTTTCCTCTTTGAACGCATTGTCTTTCTTCTCCGACGGCGGCGGCGTCGCTGTCGGCGTCGGCATGCCCAGTTCCGCAGCCCCCTGTACCGGCGGTTTCTGCACGTACATGGGCCGTGGCACGCTCGAATGGGCGTTGCTTCCCGAGTGGTACTTCTTCTGCATGCGTGCGACGTTTGTGTCTGTGACTTTGAGGGCCTCCTGGTCGACGGTGAATTGGATCGGGGCGCTGGCAGCCATGGTGCGGAGGTAGTACATGCCCGTCTTGAGCCCCAGTTTCCAGCCTGCGAAGTGCATGCTTGTGATCTTGCCCATGGTGGGTTCCTTGAGATGGATGTTGAGGGATTGGGACTGGTCGATGAAGGCGCCGCGGTCGGCGGCCATTTGGACGATGGTGCGCTGGGAGATTTCCCATACGGTTTTATAGAGCGCCTTGATGTCGGCGGGGATGTTGGGGACGTTCTGGATGGAGCCGCCGTCGGCGATGATGCGGTTTTTCATGTTGTCGCTCCAGAGACCCATGTCGACGAGGTCTTTCAGGAGCCAGGGGTTGACGACTTGGAATTCACCAGCGAGTACTCGCCGGGAGTAGATGTTGGAGGTGTACGGTTCGAAGCACTCATTGTTGCCGAGGATCTGGCTCGTGGAGGCGGTGGGCATGGGGGCGACGAGAAGAGAGTTGCGGACGCCGTGTTCGGCGATGGATTGCTTGAGTGACGTCCAGTCCCAGAGGTCGGTAGGTGTTACGTTCCACATATCGTATTGGAGGATGCCTTGGGAGACGGGGGAGCCTTCATACGTGGTGTAAGGCCCCAATTTACTTGAGATCTCGCAGGATGCTGTGAGGGCTGCGTGGTAGATCGTCTCGAAGATCTGCTTGTTCAGGTGCTTCGCCTCAGGTGAGTCGAAGGGTAGGCGAAGGGCAAGGAAAGCATCTGCGAGACCTTGAACACCCAGACCAATTGGTCGATGTCGGAAATTGCTCCTCTTCGCCTCTTCAACAGGGTAGTGGTTGATTTCAATGATCTTGTTCAAGTTGTGGACAACGACTTGAGTGACTTCATGGAGTCTGCCGAAGTCATATTCGCCGCGCGATACATCCACGAATGCGGGGAGAGCCAAAGAGGCAAGATTGCACACGGCAACTTCGTCTGGGGCGGTATATTCGATAATCTCAGTACAGAGATTAGAGCTTCGAATAGTGCCAAGGTTCTTCTGATTACTCTTCTTGTTGCAAGCATCTTTGTAGAGTATGTACGGGTTACCAGTCTCGGTCTGAGCCTCGAGTATTGAGTGCCAAAGTTTCTGAGCCTTGATGGTCTTGCGTCCCCGGCCCTCGCTTTCATACCTATATAAGGAGTCAGAATCGAATGTACTTTTATCTAGTCGAGAGACATACTTCTCGTATAGTGTTTCAAATTCATCACCGTACACATCAGCCAGACCAGGGCATTCACTTGGGCACATCAGAGTCCAGTTTTTGTTGGCTTCAATTCTCTTCATGAATAGATCCGGTACCCAAAGAGCAAAGAAGAGATCTCGGGCGCGGACTTCTTCCTTGCCATGATTCTTGCGAAGATCCAGAAATTCGAAGACGTCTGCGTGCCAAGGTTCGAGGTAGATGGCGAAAGCTCCAGGTCGCTTGTTGCCTCCTTGATCAACGTATCTAGCGGTGTTGTTGAAGACCCGTAACATGGGTACAATGCCGTTGGACGACCCATTAGTTCCCCCAATGTACGATCCTGTCGCTCGAATCCGGTGGATATTGAGACCAATACCTCCAGCAGTCTTCGAGATCAGCGCGCAGGTCTTGAGCGTGTCATATATACCCTCAATGCTGTCGTCCTTGATGTCAATGAGGAAGCATGATGACAGTTGAGGCTGAGGGGTTCCCGCATTGAAGAGGGTTGGAGATGCGTGAGTGAAGCATTTCTGGGACATAAGGCTGTAAGTTTCGATGGCCTTCTCAATATCATTCCCGTGTATCCCGACAGCTACCCGCATGATCATATGTTGTGGGCGCTCAGCGACTTTGCCATTGAGTCTTAACAAGTAAGATCGCTCCAGTGTCTTGAAACCAAAGTATTGATAGTTGAAATCTCGGTCGTAAACGATGGCCGAATTGAGTTCCTCAGAATGCTTCATAACAACATCGTAGGTCTCCTGCGAAATCATCGGACAAGGCTTGCGGTTTATTGGGTTGACATAGTGGTAAAGGTCGTCGACAACCGAGGAAAACTGCTTCTTCGTCTGCTTGTGGAGGTTCGATACTGCTATACGAGCTGCGAGGATGGCGTAATCTGGATGGGTAACGGTCATGTATGCAGCAGTCTCGGCAGCCTATGCAGATAGTCAGCCTGTACACACAAGGACGTCATCGAACACAACGCTTACCAGATTGTCCAGCTCAACTGTCGTGACGCCTTGGTAAACGCCAGAGATGACCTTCTGTGTAATGGCTGCAGCGTCGACATGTTCGGCATCCAGGCCATAGCATAGCCTCGAGACACGGGCAGTGATCTTGTCGAACTGCACGCGCTCTTTCCGGTTGTCTGATGCATGATGTCAGTAGAATTCGATGCGTAGAAATGCTATAGCGATATGCAATGTCGAAGCTGACGGAGGTGTGGCGAGAAGATTCTTCTCCAGACTCATAGATGCAGATTGTTACAGAGGAGTGGCTAACCTCTCTTATACACAAACATCTTGAGCACCTTTCTCAGTCGGTGTGGTATCTTCTCAGGAAACTTATGGCGACAAAGAACGAGAGGGCAGGGAAATGGTGCAGTGGACTCCTCAGAAGCCAAACATCGACACAGATCCGTGGATCCGAGAATGAAATGAGTATCTTCGAGCAGAGGCGGGGGGATGAGTTCGGAAGACGCGCTGGTTCTAGCGCGTAAAGTGTTTTCGCGCCTTTTCCACTAGATCCAATTTGGAATTCTTGGCATCAGGGTTAAGTTGAGGTGTTGATTTCTATTTCAATAGCAGTGTGGTGCTAGAGTTGAGTCCTCTAGATCATGCACCACATTATAGCATGACACTGTCCACGACTTGACCCTGACCTACATGTCGTCCGGCTCTAACATCCTTCGGATGTGTTCCGCAGATTAGATGAGTAAGGTAGGCCATGCATTATTGAACGGAGAAAAACATGAATAGTGGAGTGAGTGATTCGTGGAAAGGTTTCTTCGTATGTACATGATCAGTCTCATGGTCGGTAGCATACCGCCAGCGGACTCCTCAAAATCAACAAACCCTAGCGTAGATAGTAGGACGACCGCCTCAATACAGCACAGCGGCGCGCCCTACACTCTACGAAGGGTTCATCTCCTCCTCTGTCCCGTCATCGAGCCTCCACTTCGTCTCCGGCTTCCAACGCTCGTCGGCATCAAAATCGCTTTCCGGCGGCGTTGGGTAGCGGACAGCAGACATGTCCCGTTCTCGTGCCAGATTGGCCTCTAGCGTGATCTCGAACTGCTGAGCAGCTAGTGCTCTGCCAGCGAGACTGCTGGGCCCGACGCGCAGGAGCTCGGTCAACATTGGGACGGAGAGTGTGCGGATGAAGTGCTCGTCCCAATCACGACGTTTAGCGCCGGCGTAGAGCTGGTACCTTGAGATGGGATTAGTGCGAGGGCCTTGGAAAGGGAGAGGGGTGGGAAGGGTACTCTTTGATGATGTCTGATTCTAGAGCGCCATTGAGCTTGCGAAAGGCGGCTATCATGCAGCCTGTTCGATGCTGTCATGGGGGTCAGTCTCCATAAGACATGCAATGATGATACTCATTATGCGGAGCTTACCTTCCCCTTGTTGCAATGAATCAAGACCGGATGCTGGGACTGGTCCTTCAAGACCTCGATGACTTTGGCGACATTCTCAAGAGAGTTCACGCGTTTTGCTTCCTTATGCGCGATGATCCCGATCCTGAGATGATTGATGCCGTTCGAATTGACGAACTGAATGCTCTCGGGGGCGTATGGCTCGTCAACAAGGGTACTGCCTCGTGTTAGCAAAACCTTCCCCGGGTCACGATAGGAGAGCATTCGCCTACACAATGGTCTTTAAGCCCAACGTCTCAAGATGCTCCAAGTTGGTAGGGTGCGGGAATTGACTGCGGTAGATGCCCTTCGCCACGATCCCAAAATTGCCGACCTGCCCAATCTGGGGAGTCGGAGGACCGGTCGGTTCAACGGTAGCAAGACCTTCGAAGGGTTTGAGAGACAGCGGGGGTGCGGAGGAGATGAGGTCGCGGTGGACATTATAGATCTCTCTCTCGGCCTCGAGGTCGATGCTGAAGCGGTTTTCAGGATCCATCTTGAAGCAGTAGTCGATGGCGAAGTAGATATCCAATAGGCAAGTACGTGGAACAAGTTTTTTTCTGCAGCCGCAAAGGCCAATCTAAGAATCCAAAACGTGAAAGACGGCGAAGACAGAGTCTTTGGGAAAGCTTGGGTTCGTGATCAATGCATATTAAACCGGCGGGGAAGGGTATACAACGATTTCTGTTGTAAGTCCATTGTTGCTGTTGTGATGAAGATGTGGGTGTTCTGTCCGTACTGAGCAGACAGAAGGTTATGTTATATGAGGGGGAGAAACAGTGTTGCAGGATGCTTCGAAATAAGTAGTGGTGGGCAATTTGTTGTCCGGGAACCCGTGGAGATGTGGAATTTAGGTTGAGCTGGTTTGAGGCGTTCAGTGATGGCTCAACGTTTAGCATACGCTAGTGTACTTATTCGCTAGCGTCGAGCAGCGGTACACTTTACAATAGGAGTTACATACCTTATTTTATCACAAGAAAGGGGACAACTACCTCAAGGTAGGTGTTTGTCTTCTCGTGGTCAATGTGATCAAGAGCGATATCGGCTGTTTGTGAGGATTGCTGCTGGTCGAGTCACGTGATATAATAAACTGAGCCAATCTTGTGCGCTAGTCATCCATCAATGCATGCAGTCAAGGGATTCCAAAAGGTTGTCATACTCTATACCCCTACAGAACATACGTGCGGGTCCGACACTTGCTGTGGAGAAACCGCTATGGTCTGCTCGATACCATAAACACTTTTGACCATCTGATTGTTAGAATTTTGCGAATTGTAACGTAAATTACGAAAAGGGGCGGAATGCTTACAGCATGAGTGACGGAAGAACATCTTCATGCACCGTGTCTTGCATGTCCACCCCATCAAAAACGTTACCATTTCCCAACGCCATCAATCCCTATCCTCATTCACCCCAAGCCCAAACATCCTAACGGAATTCTCCCATGCTCTGGTTTAAGAAATGTAGTTAGCAACTCCAGCTCAGAAGAATGTCTCGGGCCGACAGAAGTAACTTACGCGTGACAGACTTGCTCAACAGGCAGCCCTTTGACTTTGGCAATCACGTGCGCCACATGCCTGATCGTAGCGGGCTCGTTGCGTCCTTTGACCATCAAGCCCCGTTGCCATTTCTCCTTCTTCACGGCTTTCGGCAAGGGCGGTGCGTCTGCCGAGTATGTTGCTGAAGCATGAGAAGCTCGCATCTCGCACTGAGTCCCATTAGCATCCTTGTCCCCTTTTGCTAAATGCCCAAATCATCGAACAAAGCACCCGAACGTACCAATATGCCTACGAGGTACTGGGAAGAAAACCGAGAATAGGAAAGACACTTACCCAAGGTCCATCCGTCTCAACCATCAGCCTCTCTAACGGGATCTCTTTCACAACCTCCAGGTTCTCCTCGCTTTTCAGGCTGCACCCATTCACCCCCACACTCAGTCCCATCTCCACACACTTCTTCATCTCCTCCACCGTCCCCGTGAAACTATGCACCAAGCCCCCTTTCGATAGCTCTCCAAGCCTTGCCTTCAACAAGCGTTCGAAATCCTCATGCGCAGCCCTTGAGTGCAGGAAAAGCGGTAGTTGCACCTTCACGGCAATTTCTAGCTGTGCTTCGAAATACTCCAGCTGAGTTTCTTTTGGACAGTAATGCAGGCGGTCGTAGTCTAGGCCGATCTCCCCAAAGGCGGTGGCCTGCCCCAAGGTTTTGGCCTCAAGAGCAAGGGTCTCGAGTTCGCGGAGTAGAGCGGATGGGCCGTCCGGATGTTTATCGAAAGCGGTGGTGGAGCAGGGGTGGACGCCGATTGTTGCATAGCATAGACCAGCTTTTGTTGTTCGCAATTAGCCATACTACTTCACTCAGCAAAGGTTTGTAAAACATGTATAGCACGTTGCATGACGGACAGGGAGCATTACATACGATTATCTTTCGCCATCTGGACCGCCTTCTTCGATTCCTCTAGATCAGAGCCCGTGACCATGAATTTGATGCAGCCCGCTTCCACAGCGCGCTGTAGTACGTCGTCCAGATCATCGTCGTGGGCTTTCTTGCCGTGGTATACACCTCGAAAGATGGGATCGCCGAGATTGATACCCACCTGAGATTTGAATATTAGCTACAACATCCGAAGGGCTATTCATCTGGCCACGAGGCACGCTGACCTACGTCTGCGTAACGGAGTCGATTAGACGGTACGGCGACGATCTGCCCACGGACGGCTGGTGCTGGAGAGGTTGAGCGGACGGCTGTTGGGGTGGCGGTTGAGGCCATGGTTGCAACTGGCTGGGTCGGTCACTGATATCGATAAAATGCGACGGTTGAGAGTGGGAGATATGAAAGTAAAGCATGTGGCTTTTGGAAGAGTAATATGTGAGAGCGAAAGTGTATCATACCTCGTTGGAGGCCTCGAACTCTAGTACGGAGCATTTAAGACGCACTTGTCTAAGGGGTCTAGGAATGCAGCGTCAAATCCTAAAAGAGGGCACATTATATATCATCGTAAGCGCATTGATCTTACTACGGTACGTTCGTCATGCGAAAGTCGTGGGAGATTTCGTAATGATGATGATGCCGGCAACAGTTCGAAGCTGCTAGCGCCAGTCCATGCATGCAACGGCAGAGACCTTCGACACGCAACACATTTCATTGCATAGTTCAACTATTTGGTATTTTGAAAATATGAGAAAACCCCCATCATCTATCGTGAAAATAGTCCGTAGCAACGAGCACCATCAGGCCTTCCCCAGGCTCTTCGTACCCACGCCCTTGCGAGTCTGCTGAGGACTCCTCTCGCTAGCAGCAGCCTCCTCGCTGCTCCTTCTAAATCTCTGGTATCTTTCTGCTAAATCCTCCTTGCCATTCTTTTCCGTTACCAGACTTCTCAAAAACCCATTCTCCTGCTCCAGTTGCCCAACCCGTTTCTGCAACGCCGACATCTTCTCCGACGAATCCTTCTCCCTCTTCTCCAAAGCCTGCTCTCGCTGCTTCTTCTTGACTCGGAAGCGTGCGGACGCGGCGGTGTTGCGGCGGCGCTTGTCTTCTTCGGCGGCGGCTTTGGCGGCTTCTTCAGAACCCAGGCTAGTGCCGGTGGTCGGCGTGGGTGGGAGACTGGTTGAAGCTTGGCTGCCAGGAGCATTGTACACGGAGGGGTCGAAGTTGAGGTTGGTAGCGTTGAAGGGCACAGGCAAGGTGCCCGGCGCATAAGCGGGGTGGGTGGGTGCAGTAGGGACAGGGCTGACTGCATCAGAGGCCATGAGGTCCGTCATGCCAGCATATTGATAGCTGTCTAATGGTAAAGAATGTCAGTAACGAGAACCCACGATAAGATGGAGATACTGCGGCAGCACGGATGTATGGATCGGGCTTGAAATCAATTGACAGCGCAAGAGCAAGGTGTTATGTCGGCCCATCGCCCTTCCATGCAAGTACGATTTTCAGATGGTGAGAGCGATGGTGTGCACATACTGTTGACGAAATCCAATCCATGAGGATAGTCCTCCTTGGCGACGAAACTGGCCCGGGTGCCTTGCTCCTCCTGGGACGGAGTGTAATCCAGGACCGACTGATCGAGAGCGATATCATCGACCGGATAGTCGAGAAACTCGGCGTTGGTGAACAGGTTCAAGTTCGTCTCGAAATCGTAGGCATCGTCAGCGGCGAGGGCGTCATCAGGCTCCGGGCGGACGACGTTGAGTTCAGCAATGTACTGTGAGACATTGGGAGCCCGTCGACCAGCGAAAGTGGCCATGGGCGGACTGTCCATCGAAGCGAGAACGACCAGCGTCAATACACAATTGCGGCTCGTGTGTAATCGAAATGATGTGTAAGAGGGAGGAAGAGCGGAGGATGGGGCAGCAAAGTGGGCGGGTCGAGACTCGAGAGCCGGTCGCGGGAGAGCGACTGCCCGAGTGAGCCCAAGAGTGGGGGTGGATTAGAAATCTCCGAGGCTTCCACGGCCTTGGCGGGCTATTTTCTTCGTCCTCGTTCATGCACGTCACACGGCCATGGATGGCGGCAGTTGATTGGTTGGCAACCGAGCTGCCGCCCATAGTACGGAGCTTGATACTGTACATGCTCAGTAAGAGGCAGGGTACTTCGTTCCTTGTGGCGATTAGAGATACATAAGAGGCTTGAGTTCTATGTACGTGTGTATCGTTTATCTGCGATCTAACATCCAAGGCTTTTGCGCCCGTCATTCTTCCAACGCCGCGCTAAAGTCGCTGCAACGGAAAACAGTGTTCACGTCGTGGATCCTCATCCAGGCTCCGTCTCTTTATCCCGCTCCACTTGCTCCGTCCTCGGCGTCGTCCCCGACCCCTTGTTCCTTCTCCGTATCGCAGTCAGCACGCGGCCCGCACGGTTGATTGTCGCTGGTCTCGCACCCGTTGCGTCTGTTTCGAGAGGTGTATACACGGGGTCCACCTGGTCCTTGGCAGCAGGTGCAACAGCTGTGTAGATGGGTAGTATTGACCCGAAGGCAAAGAATGCCACCACTACCGCGAAAGCATAGCGAAGGCCCCGGCTGTCCGCCACTGGGCTCATAATCGCTGGGATGACTGCGCCGCCGGCAGTGGATGCAGTGAGCGCCACTGCTCCGAACTTGGTGTGTGCGCCCAAACCACGAATACACATGGCGAAGATGGTCGAGAATATGCCTGATTCAAAAAGTTGTAATAGCACGATCATGGCAACGCCGGCATAGCCCTCGGCGCTCATCGCTAGTGCTGATGTGATGATGACTCCTGCAAAGAGAAATAGCAGTATCCATCGCGGCTTGACAATGAGCCCAGCCAAAGCCGTCAGGAATCGTCCGACGGCAAATAGGGTGTGGCCCACGGCTTGATGATAGAATGGCCCAATGTCCGAACTGGAATACCTGTCAGTAAGACTCCGATGAACGGCCTTTTCAACCTACTTGGGCTTGACGACGGCGACGTATCGCTGGAAGTTGGTGGAGGCGGCTTCTTGGCTGCCAACGTAGCAGAAATTCGAGAAGACACCCAATGCAAGTGTGAAATATATCACCTGTATGCCGGCTACCTTCCGCGTGTTGGCTTCGATTTGTTTCAGTGCGAGATCTTCCAAGTCATCGTCGGAGGCTTCTGGCAGCGGTACATAGTAGAAGACAAGAGCGAGGATAACGACGAATACAGCTATGCCAAGGTATGCCCACTGAACGTCAATCAACGATGGTGCATCGCGTACGCTTCGAAAGAGCACCTTCCGTGCCAGCACCGGAGATACAACGGTACCCACTGCCTGAACAGCTTGCGAGATGTTCAAGCGAACCTCGGCGTACTCCGGAGGGCCGCAGAGGGCAATGAAAGGATTGCCAGCCAGCTCAAGCGTGGCTACCCCCAGGCCGATAATGAAGTTGGAGATTAGGAAGGCTGGGAAAGAGGCGAGGACTGCCGACGGCCAGAATACTAAAGTGCCAACGCCGTAGATGTACAAGCCAACAATGAAGGTGACCTTGAAGCCCCATTTTCGCAAAATGATCCTCCCAAACGTGAGCGGTGCAACAAAATAGGCGCCGTAGTATGCTGAGTGTAAGCATATACGTTGGCCTGTACTCATGCGCACAATGAGCTGGAACTGTGAGTTCAGCACATCCAGGAGACCGTAAGCAAAGCCCCACAAGAAGAATAAGATGGTGACGAAGGCAATTGGACCATAGGATTCTTTATTGTTCATCCTGACCAAGCTCTTGGAACCATTCATCTTCACGAAATCGAACGGGGTCAAGCTGAGTGATCTTCTCTTTCTCGTATCAGTCGTCAAGATGGTGTCGCGTTTCCTTAGCGTAGAAGGCGAATCAGGTGTAGTGAGGAAATCGATTATATTGAAGTCCTCCTCTTGCTTCTGAGACTCGAGATTTCGTCCATCTTCAAGTGTCGTTAGGAATTGTAGACGGTCCGTATGCGAACCCTGGCCATTGTGAAGGGCTTCTGCAAAGCGTGAAACAGTAGGAGAGTTCGCTCGTGTAGGTGGTTGAGTCCGAGGGCCGGACCAGTGAGCATCTCCTGGACCGTATAAGTTCCCTGAAAAATCTTTGACAAGCTTGATTTTGCCCAGCAGGTTTGGAAAGATCTTAGCAACAAGCGGCTTGACGCCAGGAACACATGCGCAAATGATACCAACGTGAACCTCCACAGCTGACCACATGAAGGACAACGAAGCTATCCAGGAGAAATCGCCTTCCGTGTTCTGATGACTAGTCCCAGTACTATCTTGTAGACGGGTGAGGGTTGCCGATTCCAGATATGCAATCCGTACCACATCGACGATGGCCACGAAGGCACCGAAGCTGAATGTGACAATCAGGATCAATTTCTCGTTCCGAGGTAATTGCATGCCCGTCAGGATAGGCATAGGTAAGAATAGAAGCGCCAGATCGGTGACAATGTTCACAGGTGCAGATGAAAGGTATATGGTGATGACATCGGTACAGTGCTCCCCAGCAGGTATGACACTGTCGAATGCAGCGCCAACAGGGTGGCATTGGAATATGTTCAATAGCGTCAAGGCTATTCCGGCAATATTGACCACTGCCAAAGTGGCGAGAGTTGTCCATTTGAAGACCCGTTGATTCGTGGCTAGGGTGAGGTAGAAAAGGCATATCGAGGTCTTTGTAGTCATCAACGCAGGATTCTGCAACAGTCAGCCGGTCCGTTCCCGAGACATAGGCGGATACGTACATATAAAACCGAGAATACGTATTCAGATTTCTTGAGCGGCACACGCCATTGCGGTGGTATATCAGCCTCGTGCCGTCCCAAGCCAACGGAGGTGCCATAGCAGATCGAGAACGAGAAGCCAAACGATATGAACTGCGCACAATCAATGTCCTGTTCGTCTTCGTATTGTCCTGCCTCGGAATCCACTGACCCATGCCAAGATGATAAAATAGTCGTCCCAAGTCAGCCTTTTCACGACGCCGAGGCGGGAGATGAGTCGAAGGACGACAAAGGCGGTCGAGACACACAGAATTGCTATGGTCACGGCGAGCACGACGGGTCCTCTGTTGTCGAATTGGCTGGCGGCTTCGGCCATGACATGTGCACGCTCAAGATCTGTGCTTTCCTCCTGTGTGTTCTTTCACGGTGTAGTCCATGGTCGAGACCGAGAGGGTCTCTTCCCACAATGCTGTCGGTCATAGAGTAATGGAGGACTCGAAGCGCTTGGAAGGTGAAGGGGAGGAGATTGGGATGGACTGCTGTACGACATCGAGTCCACCACCAGCCACTGGCATCTGGATTCCCCATTGGGCCTTTGGACAGGCCGAGAAGCGAGTCCATGTGCTCTCAAGCCATTTGCGGGCTAGATCGATGATGTGCTGTGGGCGGCAATTGGTGGAGATTGCACTCGAGGATGTGCTGCCAGGATGCATCGGCACATCTATGAACGGCGTCAACGACTACTCAGCTTGGGGTTTCGTTGGGCATCTCCGTCATCTCCCACCTTATCCCACTCATCATCCCGCCCCACCCGCATCAACCCCGCACAGCCGAGGCTCATCAGGGTTGGGATGCTTAACTTAGGCTTTCAAGCCGCACGTTGAAGATCCAGACATGAAAATGACCGTGATAGGGCGGCTGAAACAATCATGGAAGATGTATTGCCGTCTACTCCAAGTCTCTGAAATACATGTTGATTCAAATGCTTCTCGCGCTCGTTGACCGTCCGCCACTCAGCCAACAGACACTTGGGAAGACGCCAAACGCCGGTTTCGTCCCACACGCTCCCCAGATGCTCCCCCAGGCTCCCTCGTGTCCCTCACTACTTATCAGTACCCCTCTTCTGGCCTTCGAGCCCTTCCTGAGCTCTTTCCTACTACCTCTTCATTTATTCTCGCCATTCGGGCCTGCAACTTTGAACGATGGACATAATCCACCTGGGAAAGCCAGTTGTAGTGGAGGTGCAAAAAGGTTTGGTAAGCGGGTTGTCATGTCATATCGACATATCTCCCATTTCTCAATACTCGTTTCGCCAGCCGATGTTCCGGGGTAAAGCAGTGGACTCCCTGCGCGACGCACTCTGGACAGAGATCAAAATCACCTTTAAAGCAGATGTTACAATGGTAGTGGAAATCTTTCGCCAGCATTCCACATGCGTCGCAATGCACGGAAAAGTAAGCGACCTTGGGAGCATAAACATCCAGAAGATGGACTATCCCGGGTGCCCGGTCTCTTATTTCGCCGGTATACGGAAATGCGTCCATCAAGCTGCGCGCTGAAGGTCTCGCTCTGGAGTTTGGCAAGCGGCACCTCGGGATGATGTCGGTGAAAGACGATGGGATGTCGCCGCAGCATGCTGGTAGTTCCACAGGGTTGGCGTGATCGGCAACACATGTGTATCTAGGGAACTTTGTGCATCTAGATATTGCGCATAGATATCCATCGCAATTAGGCCTGTGCTCTGCAAGCAGCCACAAGATTAGCCCGAGCTGGAAGATATCTGTTTCGAAATTCAATACATCCGGCGCGACTCCATTATGCCTCTCCGAAGGCTCCCGTAACTCAGGGGGCATAGCACCTTTTGTGTTTATTATATGTCGTTAAGAAGTTTTGAGGCGTATCAATACGGCCGTTCCGTCCACCCTAAGACCGATGTTGTAGATTGAAAGGACGCCAACAACCTTATTCTTTCCGTGGACCTCTGATATAGCTTTGATGATTTGCCTCGACCAAATCTCTCTGATCAGCCATGGTACTTTTTCGGATTGCAAATTTGCGATAACGAAAAGCCCCGACAAGGACCCAATCATCGGAGACTCGTACAAATAGCTTTTCAAATGCCGTTCTGTTTCATCAAGAACAACACCAATGAATTGAACGACGCCGGCGCAACCGCGCAACGAATGAATCAACTTCAGGTCTTCGCAAAAATCCCGAAATCCGTTTTCACCCAGCCTTCCGGCAGACGCGAATGGAGCCTTCTGTTCGATGCATTTTCGAGTATCGAGCAGGACGTGGTAAGAAGAGGAAGTGATGCGCGATGGGACGATGACATCAGATTCAAAGATTTTCCGACAACCCAGATGCTCGATTTCTTGTAGAATTCGATCCTCGTCAGACATATGAACCTCCAAGGTATCTTCGGCTGCGTTGATACCGCGAGATCTAATAACGATCTGACCGCTCTCTTCTTCCTCTAGAGATAGCGAAAGGTTGGTGAATGAGGAGAAAAACTCGAGCTGGGGAAGCAACGGGTCCAGAAGACTCTGGAATGCCTTTGGTAAAATCTTACAGCAACCATCATTGTTATCAATAGCCGAAACCTGTAAGACTGCCGCCTGTTCTCGGAGGCGATGAAAAGTTGCAGATATAGTGATTCGGTGCCATCGCCGAGGATTCTCTGCGTACATGAGGAAGCACTGTAGTTTTCGATGATCATCTTGTGATCGAAGCATGGCAATGACAAAAATCCGTTCACTGAATACGCCTTCTGTTGAATATTGCTCTGGGTAGAAAGATGATTTTGTTTCGAGACCATCCACAGAAAGTCTGGAAACGCAATCATAAAAAATGTCAACAGCACTCAGATCCTGCTCATCTGCAGGAACGCTTTCCCAAGGCTGGTGCACAAGTCTCTTGGGTACCGCCGTGCCGCCATTTGAAACCAGTTGACGTCCACCTTTTGATTTCTCATGCCGCCGGAATATCGGTTCGAGCATGTTGGTTTGCGGGCAGGATCCACCTAATTCTTGATGGATCTGAGCCAAATGCCGTTGAAGTGGATATTCTTCTGACGTGAAAGCGTGCTGTGTTCCGCAGACTAAAGACGTTAGAGGATTAGAGACCTGCTTCCCCAACCCAGACAAAGCCTCTTCACCGTCGGTGGCTGGCTTCAATTCCAAGTTTCCAAAGCTGAAATTTATGGATTTGCTGGACCATATCACTGATCGAGCGACAACGGATTCTCCTAGAGCCAACAGACGCACGCTACAGAGTCTGGCCTTTGTTAGTATCGTCCCTAATCCGGGCACAGAATGCCAGAGAACATACAGAGAAAAGGCATTCGATGCGCTGCAAAGGGTAGATTTCGACGCCTCAAGCCGAACCTGTAAAGCTCTGATCTTGCCTTTCGTGAAGAAAGTCCAATTCACAATGACAAAGATTCTCCTACTTCCTTGAGCATCGGTACTCCACTTGAGCTGTTTCTGTATCTGTACCATGAGCTCTCCTAGCAATGCTTGACAATGAGGTAGCGGACGATATAGATTTCTTATCATCTCAACCATAGCAACGTCCCTCTCAACGACGTGCCTAACTTTATCTTCCTTGAGCGTAGCAAGTAGGCTAAAGATGATTGAATAGAAGGCATGAGCATCCCTGGAGACAGATTCAATGTCGCCAGGACCGTCTTTGATGTCGTCTATGATTGCACATAGAGCCTTTGCCGTGTTGATTGTTGCAGTAGCAATACCAACAACGCCTGCTGTGATGCTAAGCGGATCTGCCATCACAGGCGATTTGCCGAAAATTGCTTCTCTAGTCAAAGCTTGCCGATGCAGCAGTAAGGACTCCGAAGTAGTTGGAAACAACTCATGACAGGTTGATCTTCGTATTCATTTCTCCGAGGGTTTCGATTCTACTGGCGATGGTGTAAAGATGTTACCAGTGAGGCTGAGATGCCTCGGTCGCCCTTGAGTGCATGCAGGTCGAGGCTGACGGCTGACCGATGTGACCAGGGGCCTATGAGGGTACCTTCTGCACTTGTTTGCTTCCGAAGCCAGCAACCAAGGATGTGCAGCGGATACACTTGATCATTCCTTAGCCTGAAGCCATTCGAGGCAACGACTCCTCTAAGTGGAACCAGAAATGCTTGTTGTTCTTCCAGTCCGCATTGCTGATGCGTTCAAGCAGCAGGAGGCCGTACAAAGTAACAAATACCCACACTTACGAATAGAAAACGCGAGCAATCGTAGCCGGGTAGGGAGCAGCCTTTTCAGGCTCCCAGATGATGCGCCCTCGCATTGCCATGCAATGCTCCTACTTGCTGCCTCGCTGCTCCCCTTTGTGCCCCGAAATTCCCTCAGTGCTCCCTCGGTGCTCCCTCGGTGCTGCCTCAGTGCTCCCTCTAGAGGTCTATAATATATATAGGTAGTCATTAAAGGAACACCCTCTTCGGTAAAGAGCACTCCGACTCTCGGTAAACTGCACTCCCTGTGAGCCCACCAATATTCTGGCTGTAGAATCACCAGATTCAATGAATTTTCTCGGCCGCATAACTGTCATCGTCAATCGACGTCGATGTCGATGTGTAAAGCCCTTCTCTTAGTAATGGTGATAGTTGCGGAGGTCTCCGCAGCCTTCCTCGCTAGAACAGGGAGTGTTTACCGAAACAGGGTGTTCCTTTGATGACTACCTATATATATTTGATCAACTCACATCTCCATGCGGCGGCAGGGTACTAATCCCACGCGCTGACAGAACAAGCACCAAACTTTGCACCCTCCAAACATGTTCACGAAATGGCGACGGCCTGTATAACCAGTGATGGCCCATTGCCAAAGCGGAAAAATGTTCAAGAACTCTAGTAGCATAATAGCAGCATTTCGTGGAAACAACAACAAAGGAAGAACTGCCGTCAGGGGTGGTAAGCATCTCCAGCACGCTTTGATGTTAGCGCACGGGACGAACGTCTATATTTGATATAGATCAACAGGAAGTCTTAAATTGGCGGCTGTGGATGTGGACCTTATCACTCTATGAGAACTTCTATGGCAGCGGCTGCTCCCTCAAGGTGGGTCATATACTCTTCACCTGTTAGCCGGCGAGTCCGTCTTGATCATCGGTTTCTCCCCACTCTCGAACTTTGAATCACTCTCGAGCGTGTCCCCAGGCGCATCTACACGGTCAGTAAGCCCATTGTGCGTCGAATCACGCATGCCATAACAGCCACAACGGAAAAAGGAGGAAAAGAAAGGGATAGAACTCACCATGCCTCGAATACAGCTTCCTCTCGTGCTCATCGTATTCCCCAGCCTTCCCACTCTCCACATCCTTCCTCGTCGCCGTCAGCTTACTCTTCGCCAAGCCCATACTGCCCAGGAACTGCACTGCGTCCTTCCACTCCCGATCCTTGCGCTTGCTATCCCACTTGAGTTCCTCCGCCATCAAATCGATGACTGTGGGCAGCGCCTGCAGCGCCGCCTGCGCGTTCAAGAACGCCAACCTCGTCCTCCGCGCAAGCACATCTACTGCCGTTTGTGCATATTCGTGGCGCACAGAGTAGCGGACTTCGCCATCGATGAAGGGGTATAGAGCGGAGATTTTGATGCCTCGCACCGGGAAGCGTTTCTCTGTGGGACTACTCAACGCGGCGACGGTCCAGGCGCGGTCGCCGTACGATTCAGCCAGGTGGTTGGCCACATGGGTCTCGATACCGAAGTGTTGCACGAGGTTGATGAATAACGTTTTCGAAAAGCCATGAGCTCCGATCAGGCGCACCTGATGCGTCTGGCACGTTCCATTTAGGAGCGCGCTGTCGTCTATCATCTCTGTGCCGCTGATGTGAGGAACGTGCAACAGCGGTTGAGGACGGAGGCTGTACAGCTTGATGGCTTCGTCAACGGTCTCTTCGGCCATTTGGCGGTACGTGGTCCATTTCCCGCCAGCGATGGTGAGGAGGCCAGAGTTGGAGGTGGTGATGAGGTGGTTGCGGACAAGGGACTCGGTATTCTTGGATTTTGGATCGCGGACCAAGGGGCGGATCCCAGACCATGCGGCGAGCACGTCGCCTCGCCGCACGTTGATGTCTGGAGCGAGGTAGCCGCGGATCTCGGACAGTATCCAATTGATCTCTTCTTCACCCGCAATTGGATTTTGCACTATGTTTGCAGGGGCATCTGTTGTACCGGCAATAGTGTTACCTTGCCAAGGCAGGAAGAAAATGACACGTCCATCAGAGGTAGCAGGATCGATAAGACCCATTTTCGAAGGGCTATAGAAACCAGGGAGGATAACATGAACGCCGGAACTTGGGGCTACAATTTCTTGGACTGTGGGCTCGTCCATTTTTCGGATGGAGTCTGTGAAGGGGCCAGTAGCGTTGATGATCCCTTTTGCTTTGACGAAGAATTCCTCAGAAGTCTTGCCGTTGCGTTCTGCGACTCTGTCTTTGAGACGGGCGCCGCACAGCTTACCACTGGCGTCTTTTTCGAGGCCCGTAACTTCGATATGATTCACTACCGTTGCGCCATATAGTGCTGCAGTCATCGCGAGAGAGATGTTCATTCTTGCATCGTTGTGTGCACCATCTGTTCACCATGAGCCTTGTTGACCTCTCCAAGTCCTGTCAGTGGCAATTGATTACCATAGTAGACGAGAGCTCCGAACAAGTTATCTTTCCTTAACATCGGAAAGGCATCCAGCGCCCTAGTCTTTGTTAAGAAGTACGAGCTTTCAATGCCTTCCGAACCGGCCAGGAAGTCGTAGAATTTTGTACCTGCCCAGAAGTACGGCGCCTGCCACCACTTCTGGATCGGTATCATGATGGGCAACCAACTTGAGAGATGCGGTGCGGTATCCAAAAAGTATTTCCGCTCACGGAGAGCTTCCTTCACCAGCTTGTATCTAGACATGATCAACATCCTTTCTGAGGGTTCTACAGCGGTGCTCGGGACTTACTGATTGTAGTCAAGCTCCCAGACTGCTTTTTCCAGATATCTGACTCCTCCATGGACCAATTTAGTACTCTTGCTACTCGTCCCACTCGCAAAGTCATCCCTATCCACCATCGCCACCTTCAAGCCCCGGGTGATGGCATCAAGCGCAATGCCAGTTCCTGTCGCCCCTCCACCAATGACCAGCAGGTCATATTCCTCCGTCCCGCCCTCCGCTTGGGCCCCAGTTGTCCCGTTGTTGCCAGTCAAGCCCCCAATGACCCCTCTCGTCTTTTGTATAGCATTGACAATCCCTGAACTCTTCTTCAGGTCGGCAATCTGCTCCTGCCGAGATTTCACAAGTGGGAACCGTGGCGGAGTAAGCTTGCCGTCTTCTCCGTAGCGAGGAGGGGGAACAGCCGCAGGGTCGGAGCCAGGAATGTTACGCGGCCTGATGGAGAAGTAGAGGATACCTCCACCGGTGAGGGCAGCAGCGGACGTATACAGCAATGGACGAAGAAAGCGACGGGTTGATGGGCGCGCGGCCATCTCGCGGATGGCGTAGTACACCCAGTCGAGAAAGGACGTCAATGCGAACCTTGCTGCTTCCAGCGGGCCTCTTACCCGACACGGAAGAGCTGGTCTTCGATGAAGTTGTCAGAGATCATCTCAATGGATAGCACCTGTCTGAGCGGGCTCGCAACGAACAAGAGCAGATGCGCGCTGTATCGCATGTAATGATAAGATTGAGCCTTTGATGATGCTAGTGCAGCCTTGCCGAGAGCCGAAGGGTGAAGGAGGTTCTGACATGTGACGTAGACGCGTTGGGCAAGTCAGTCGTCTTCAGAGTCCCAATCGACTCTCAGCGACTTGGAAATATGGCGCTTCAGCAGCTTGATGACCATGCTCGACGAAGTGCTGTCTACATGCTGATCTACGGCTTCGCGACTTCATGGTTTGGTAGCTGCAGCTCTGAGGCGGAATTTCCAAGTAGGATAACATTCTCATTGAAGTCTTTCTAGGTCCTACCATGTGGCTTGGTGTTCTTGCCGATGACTATATACAATTCTTACGATCATACCCTCATTGCTTCAACGGCGGCGTATCCGCGAATAGCTTTCCACTCATACCCGCTGGATACCTCTCTCCCATTACCTCCGCCTTTTCAACTGCTGCCCTAATCTCCTTATCTTCGCTATCCGACAACGTGACGTCCAGAGCACCTAGGTTCTCCTCCAGGTACTTGAGCTTCTTGGTCCCCGGGATTGGAATGATATCATCTCCCTGCCTCATCAACCACGCCAAAGTCAGCTGGCCGGGCGTGCATCCCTTCTTCTTTGCCAAAGCTGCAATGTGGTCGACCAGCTCTAAGTTTTTCGGGAAGTTCTCCTTGCTGAACCTCGGTGCGCGCTTGCGGAAGTCGCCTTCCTCAAAGTCGTCCGGAGAGCGGATCGTGCCGGTGAGGAAGCCTCGACCGAGGGGTGAGTAGGCTACGGTAGCGACGCCGAGCTCACGGCAGGTTTTGAGGAGAGCGATGTCAGGATCCTCAATGTCCATTGAGAATGGGGAGTACTCGATCTGCACGGCGGCGATGTGGTGAACTTTGCAAGCACGGCGAAGCGTCTCGGAGCTGACCTCGCTGAGACCAAGGTAGCGGATCTTGCCCTCCTTCTTGAGCTCCGCCATCGCTTGAACGGTTTCCTCAATCGGTGTCTTCCCGTCGACGCGATGGCAGTAGTAGAGGTCTATCGTCTGCAGACCCAACCGTTTCAGACTCTTCGCGCAGGCCTCCCTCACATACTCCGGGTCACTTCTTGCCTCGATCCCCGTACCGTCCGCTTTCATTTTGTTCGCAAATTTGGTAGCGAAGAAGACGTTGTTACGTTTGTCCTTGTTCTTGGCGAACCATTTCCCGAGGAGGTCTTCGCTATCCATGTACATGTCTGCGGAATCCCAGTTGTGGCAGCCGAGCTCGTACAGACGATCCAGGAACTGCAGTCGCGCTTCGTCGGAGTCAGGCGCGCCGTAGAAGGCTGAGAGACCCATGGCACCGTAGCCCAGCGCTGTGACTTGGGGTCCATCTTTGCCTAGTTGGCGGGTTAGGAGTGGTAGTGAAGGCATGCTTTGAAGAGATCTATCAGGTATGGTGAAGAATGGTGAGAATTAATTTTAAACCCAGTTGAATGGGAGCACGATAGTTTAAATACCCTTGTGCGGAAAAAATCGATAGCATGACGTCGAGGCTCGTAAGGTTATTCTTCTCAATCCCGGAGATTGCGGCTGTAAGAGTCAGGACGTAATGGTAGAAGTTGTGACGTTAGCTGACAATCATACTGGCCGAGTCTTCCCTGACGCACGAAAGAAAAGCTCTTACCTGGCGATGACCATAAGCGACGGACATAGTCAACGGAATTAGGAGATAAATCAGAAGGCATTCTGAATCAGGGACGCCATAGCTTTTTGTGCGAAAAGCCACCAACATGCTTGTACATCGATATAGATTGACGGTAGATGCGAAAATATGACAAGGAAGCGAGGAATTGACGTCATAAAGCCCGGCATAGGACGTTGTGCTGGGGTATATGTATTCTATTTACGACGATCTTCCCTTTTATCAGCGCAGGACGATGTTTCGTTGCTGCTCAATGCATCCTTATTGATCCCAATACCAGGAGGATACAGCCCGAGTCTGCACTATATACCATGTTAGCTCAATGCTTGTTCAACAAAAGCATGCTTCAGCGAATGGAAAATAAATCCAGTAAACCTACAATGACCGCACCAAAGCAGAAAATAATAGTATCCAGAACTGTGAGCAAGATCCTGTGCCTGTTCTCGAGGTATCGTCCCTTATTCATGAACAACCAGAAGACGCCACTCAGGTCGTACGTGATCCAATTGGCAAACAACGCACTACGCTTGACAGCAGTCGTGGCGCTCAAAGGCTTCCGATGCGCTCCCATTCTACTTTCACACCACCCTTCGCTTCCTCAGCTGTAGTAGTCCGCCTCATCAGCCATGAATCTGATCGTCGTAGTTCCTTCCCACCGTTCCTCTCCGCGTCCTCGGGATCCTCCACTAGGGCGTCCATGCAGAGTTGACTACAAATGCCGGAAAGGCTCTGCTCCTCTCGTTGTTCACTATCAATGGCGGGTGAGCTCGAATATTCGCGGCGTAAGAACTCCTCGAAAGACTCATAGCGGTGCTCTGACTCGCCGACCTTGTACCAGCGGCGACAGCTCGGGCAGATGCGATCAGTGTCCCGTGATTTGTTGTAGATCGAGAGATTAAGGGACACGATACCCGCTGGCGTGTGTGGAAACATCTGAGTTATTTGATCCGCACCCTCTTGGGTGGCCCAGTGGCGTCTATCCGGGTCATGGGATACAGGTGCAAGATGAGAGGTCTGAATCCATGTTTGCGGGTCTGTGATATGGAAGCCCACAGCGGACGGAGAGACACATGGAGGGTTGTTGGGCTGGGATGTCGCCATTAACTCTTGATTTTCTCAGTGCGTATAGTCTTGTAGATCCCTTATCAAGACGCTTCCAACTCAAGCAATTGTAGGTACCACGACTTGTTTGATGCGTGTCTTCATAGATCAGTGTACACTATGCAAGGGCCTTGACACTTTGTTCTTGATGAATGTTGACGAAGCACCAGATCACCTACTTAGTAGTGAACGTGCGACTCGCCTAAGTTACGCTAAGGCGTCATCTCCAATAGCAGGAAAGGTGTTGAAGCTTGTGGCCTTACATCATATGCGGTGCTTTGCCCTGAATTGCCACACAACGGTAAATCGTTGATCGACCGTCGATAATAGGACACATAAACCTGTTCGTAAGCACTTACGTTCTAACGATAGAACGACCAATTGTCGATCAGGGTGTCCGTGAAACAGCTGATCTGTCACCAGATTGTTGGTGTACTGAAAATGGAGCGTTACTTCGAATTGGCTTCATGATTGTTCCAAAGACATACATTCCCGCGAATCGCTTGGGTCTTAGTAAATGCCCCATCGCCTTGAAGTATCCCACTGCAGCATGAAGACATATCGGATCTGCACCTGAGCTATGTCATAAAAAATGTACTCATTAGAGAGACCATGTGGCCGGGGCATTGCAATGCTAGTGTCTGGTAAGCATGTACCCTGGATGTCTGCGTTGAACGCAGCAGCATCAAGCCAACTAGCTGGGTCGTTCATTGGGTCTGTCATAATTTTTGTGGAAATTAGTCCCTTGTTCCGCATCGATACAGCAGCATTGAATTCATGGTCCGACTTAATGTAGGATGGATCGGCCAGTTGTGTCTCGCACAGAAGCAGCAACCCAGTCTGATCTGTGTTCCAGGGGTCACAGTATGACGCGGATTTACTAGCCCTGTCCGCAAGGTAGATACCGTTACCAAATGCTTTTCCGTTGGGTGGTGCTTCTGGTTGGGAAATTTTCAAGCCTTGACTGAGGATACCACCAAAGTTGCATCCTCTACTACCATGCCACAGCAGTTTTCGGCAGTCTTTGACTGGTCTTGTTTTCCATGCCCTCGGCGTCGTAGCCTCCGCGAACGAAACGCTCGACTTCTTCTGTACGTGATACGCGGTAGATATGGCGAATTATTGCGTCAGAGTGATCCCCGTCTGCATGGCGAAAGTACTGCGCCATGTGGCCGAATTCCGGGGATCTTTCGTCTAACGCAAGCGCTTCCTGCAATCCCAAAGATGCCATTCTGGCATCTAGGGAATGCACTGCGCTCTGCCCTTCTCTTGATGTTTCTGTTTCCTTGAGGACCTCATTTGAAATTCGCATATTGCCCAACATCTCTACAAGATCCACCTCAGCCTTCAGCTGGTCTTCAGTATTGATAGGTGCTGGCCTCTTTCGTCCAAAGTCGTGGGGAATGATCGTATGATATTTTGAGCTCAGATCACTGAAAATGTCTTTCAGAGTGCCGCGATACTTGGCTTTGGCAGCATCTGGATTTTGGATGACTTCTCCTAGATCTTTCAGGGCTAGATAGCCCTTCTTTATGGTGGTTTTCGACAGCTTTCCTAGGGGCAGCTTGTTGTAGTTGTAGTTTTGAGACGTCATGGCACTTTTCATATTATCAGGGTTGAATAGAAATCGGACGAGATCTTGGAGTTTGGGTGAAAGCATGCATGCTGATGGCTTGTCTTCAAGTGCCTTCCCTTTCTCAGACGTATTACCGATTTTCTCCAGCGCGTCATCCGGATCGTCGTTGTAAGATTTCTCAATGAGCGTGTACTTATTGGCTTTTGGTGCTCCATATCGCTTGTCCCAGGTCAAGCCTGTTTTGTCTTTGAACTTCTTACTAGATGAGGACATTGCACTTTCCAGCACGAGATTCTGCTCCAGCTTCCTCTGCCCTGATTCACCCACACGACCCCAATGCGTCCACAGAGCATATTTGGCAGATCCGTCTTTAGGAGCCAAGAGCTGGATGTAATAGTACTTGTTGTTGTTGCCTTCAATGCTGCTCAGGCTTAAGCTTGCATCGAGTACCGTACCGTCAAAATCTGCATAGACATCGAAAGAGTCCTTGATGGGGCATAGTCCGTCGATGGGTGCTTTGACAACCCTGCTTCGCTTGTGCTTCGTGCATACGGGTCCTGTATCATTGTGCTCATCCTCTATAGAGCGCTTCATACCTGATGGATCCGAGTCTTGAAATGTTGGCCAAAAGGGGTGTGCGTTGTCCTGGCAGCACGTTCCTGACGGTCACCCTAGGTCGTGCTGTAGGCTATAGGTGAGACAATCGAGTAGACAATTCTCTTTGGCTGTTGCTTTTGTAGCACCGGATCGTTTCAGCGCAAGTTTGTTCCAATGCAAAAAAATGTCAAGGCATGAGGGCCCCCCAAAGCTCCACCCTGTAAATTGATATCTATGAGTAGGAACCGCCGTCTACTATTTCGCTGGAGCTACCCGACCGGTCATGCCGTTCACGTGGATCTTACGCGGCACCATGACGACTTCAGGCAGCTAGACAATTGATATTCTTGACCGCAGTCGAATTTGACAGACAGCGTTGCAGCCTAGAAAGTCGCGGAAGACGCGAGGTCACGTGGCGCAGCATCGCGTCCGCATAGAGGCTGAAGCTGCGACGTACGTCATCGTTAGCTTCTTTCAAGCTGCTACTCTATGCGAACAAGCGAATTGGCGTTTTGCTGAATCCATGAGCTGATTGAAGAGTCTTGATGCAACCCCAGATATTTGAAGCCCGAAAGGTCTTGCCTTCTTTTCCAGTTCCACACAACTCGAAGGTTTCAATCTCCCTATAATCAACCACTAGCACCGTCTAAAGCAAACGCCCACTTTCCTTTGACCGACCATCACGAGTCAGATATGTCCGATCAACAAAAGGCATACCAGATAGGGGCGGGCGATCCCGTGAACCACCAATACCTACAATCTTACGAAGCTCGCCCTGCACCAAGCCATTCAGAGGCCTCTTATCAGCAACAGAATCCTTCTTGTGCAGCTCCTCCACCACCAGCTTACGATCCGCTGGCACCAGACATTCCAATCGGAGGCCCAGCTGGAGCAGTCGGGCAGGCAGAGCAATACCAACACTTCCCTCCACCACACTCTACGACAGGTGAACAGCTCAGCACAAACCAGCAACCTCGTCCGCCGCCTATCGAAAGCTCTACTGCCACGAAACAGCCTCAGCACTTTCCGCCCCTACCTACAGACTCTGCGCCTCAAGGCTACGGACAGGAAAACTCGCCACCAGCTACAGCTCAATCCGGACTACATACCCAGCAGTATGTTTCGCCGCCAACCTCTCAATCCCTAGCATACCAAAATCAGCTTCCCCCCCGCGGTCAAACCACGGAGCCCACCTCCAACGATCCCAGTTCTCCGCTCCACTACGCACGAGACCCTCATAGATTGACAGCATACCTCATCCCCTTCCCAAAGCCACACATCAAGGGCACCCCGCCGGAAGGCATCCCAGACCGCTTCCTGATCTACACGCCTCCCCCACCACCTCTTCCCAAACCAGCCGAAGGCGAGAAAGAAGCTAATCTTCAAAAAGTGCAACGCAAATGGCAAGAGGAAGTCCGCGCCGCCAAGACCAGCACCGCGAAAACGGCAAGTTGGAAGGGTGTGAAAAGCAAAGCAACTCGCGGCATCAGCAAGGCTGTCAACCTTACCACAAGCTCGAATCTTGACTTCCTGAACCGTGTGCCAGACGGTTCAGACCGGCGCCGCTCGGAAGACGATGGTGTTCACGAAGAGGACACCACGCACAAGACCGTCGGGTTACAGGAGATGGTCCTCATCTATCCATCCTCCTACCATGCCACGCCCGAGCAAGTCCAAACCGAGTTCATCAACAGCATGATGCGCTCCAAATCCAAAGCCCAGCGTGACGCCATCATCGCTACCGGCCTCCTTCCCGTCTCAGCAGCCATCGACATCCTCGCCACCGTGATCTGGCCCTTCGGCGGCCTGCTCGAAGTCGACGGCGTATGGGCATACTCTTCCATCCGGGGTGCGAAGACGGCTCGTTCCGTCACGAAGCGCCTGACTTCCTCCACCAAGCATGGCGTCACGCACTACGAGACCGAAGAGCAAGAGATGCAGGGCGACAAGCTGCGCATGGACTTCCGCCAGGACCCGCGCATGGAGGTCCTGCATCGGTATCTCTCCAGCATGTGCACGAAGCGGGATGCGAAGGTGTTCCCGAGTGTGGGGACCGCGACGACGGAAAGCGAGGTGCTGGAGGCCATTGGTTGGGCGCCGAGCCAGACGGCTGGAGAGAAGAACTGGGAGGACGAGCAGTGGGAGACGAGTGAGGTGAAGGAGGATCTGAGGAACGTGATGGGGAAAGGGGCGAGGGAGTGGGATAAGTGGGTTAAGGCGTTTGAGAAGAGCCCGGAGAAGGCGTTTAAGCGGTAGGTGATGGGAGAGTCGTCCCGGGCGCTGCTTGTACTGATACTGCGTGTATGACTATGATGAGCTATGAGCTACGATCGGTGAGCAATAGACTATCCTTCCCCAAGTCGCAGATAGACTCATTGGGTTACCCCATGTGCTCATTCCAGCGATTGGCCAAGAAATGGCAGAAAAAAACACTTCGCGCTGCTGGAAAACCGTCCTTGCAACAAGGCGAAAGGCTGAATAATCAGCTCTGGCCCATGGGTAATAAGGCGGCAAAACGCCAAAGAGTCTTATTGACATATTCGAGCACTGCATTTGCACAAGGCAGGTCAATCAATCTCCTATTTCTACGTCTCTTTCAAACTGAGCATGCTCCTCATATCATTGAGATCGTGAGCGAATTTACAGCACCATGTCCTCCAAGCCGTATTCATCTTCACCAGTCTTCTGCGCTGTTTCACGCTCTTGTGCACTCACTTCATCCCCAATGCCTATCAGCTCGGCAATCTGCTCGTTATCAATCAAGCTGTGATCTTGCGCCTAGTCGAAAACGTCAATCGCTTATCGTAAGCTGTAGGGCATGTTCCAGAGCGCTCCTTTGCCTTTGACGCGTTCGACATCGTAAAGCAAAACGCTCGAAACTTTCCGCTTCCCGCGGACTTGATCGTTATCACCATTAATCTTCAGCGTGGCCACTTTCCCGAGATGCCAGAAACTTTCGACATTCTTAGCTCACTTCCGATAGGCCTCGATTGCTTTCTTCGCTTCTTCTCGAAGAAGTTCCTTTAGCCGCTCAGCTCGCTCTTGTTCGGTCTCTGGATCTTTTCTTGGCGCCACCGCAAGCGCTTGCGTTTTGTCTGAGGGCACCCATGTAGCTCAGCCGTTGGCATCAAATGTCTTCGCTATGCAATTGAAAAAGTCTTGGATAAGATCCGTGAGCAGCGCGGTCAGAGCAGCTTGCAATTACTTTTGCTCGTTGGGCACGATGCGCGCCACGTCATCCAGATCTTGCTTGAGAGACTGCGCGAGAGTTGTCCAATGCTTGCTGCGTACGAGATCATCCAAGGAGTTGTGCGCTAGTGCATTGCGTTCAGCATAAGCCTGTATGATTTCCAGTGTGTGATCGAAGTCTTGGGTTGTCGCTTTGCAAGCGTTGGAGACCGCTAGATGATTGCGGGCTCGAGAATTTGGAATTCGATTCGAGGGGGCTGCTGTATACTGCTTCCAATCTTGATGTTCTTACTGGTGAGCCCATCTTGTACCTGTCGCTTCCTGGTAGATTGGTAGAGCATTTTCCGTGAAACGTTGATTGTCTATCTCTGATGCAGTCGGTGGCGTTTAGGACGCCACTGAAGCTCTCGGTAAAGTAATGTGCAGGAGCCTTTGTTGATTGCCTTGTATTGTTGCTTCCCAGTCCAGAAACTAGCGCATGAAAGTACATACTAAAGTAGAATGATAGCAGATGATCCTAACCGCATTAAGCTGAGAAGCCCTAACCTCGGCTCAAGTGCTTGTGGGGTCGGACGCTTCCGCAGACTGACATCCATCCACAGAGCTTTTCATCTCGTCAACCTTTATGATCTCAGCTCCTTGACTCCATTGGCGAGTTCATGATTACTGCCATCATGCCTCGAAAGTCACCCTCACCCGCCTATGTCCTTGGCGTCGGGCTCACCAAATTCCTCAAACCTCGCAGCAAAGTCGACTACACGGAGCTGGGCTTTGAGGTAGATCTGCCCTTTACCTCCCTTGTCTTGCATTCTCCAGCTATCACTGAGCCCTGAATCCTGCTAGGCCGGTATCAAAGCCCTCCTCGACGCCCAGCTCAACTACGACTCCGTCGACCAAGGCATCGCCTGCTACTGCTACGGCGACTCCACATGTGGCCAACGCGTCTTCTACCAATTCGGCATGACGCGCATACCCATCTACAACGTCAACAACAACTGCTCCACCGGCTCCACAGGTCTGCACATGGCGCGGCAAGCCGTCGCCCACGGCGCCGCCGACTGCGTCATGGTCGTCGGCTTCGAGAAGATGTTCCCCGGCAGCCTGGGGACTTTCTTCAAAGACCGAGAAAACCCGACGGGCACAACAAACGCGATGATGGCGCAGACGCGGGGCGTCACGAACTCGCCAGGGGCGGCACAGCTGTTCGGCAATGCGGGCAGGGAGTACATGGAGCAACACGGCGCCGAAGCGCGAGACTTCGCAGAAATAGCACGGATCAACCATCTCCACTCAGCCAGGAATCCCTATAGCCAGTTCCGCGACGTCTACACTCTAGAAGAGATCACGGCCAGTCCAACGATCCACTCGCCTCTAACCAAACTCCAATGCTGCCCCACCAGTGACGGCGCCGCCGCCGCCATCATCGTCTCCGAAGCCTTCTTCCACGCCCGCCCCCACCTCCGCCCCCAAGCCATCCTCATAGCCGGCCAGACCCTCGCGACCGACTCCCCCGACCTTTTCAACACAAGCAGCATCTCCCTCGTCGGCCACGGCATGAGCGCCCACGCCGCCGCCTCCGCGATGGCCGAGGCGGGCGTCTCCCCCACCGACATCCGCGTCTGCGAGCTGCACGACTGCTTCTCCGCCAACGAGCTTATCACGCTCGACGCCCTGGGATTGTGCGAGAAGGGGAAAGCCCATGAGATGGTGCGTAGCGGGGATATCACCTACGGCGGGCGCTGCGTCGTTAATCCCTCTGGCGGGCTTATCTCAAAGGGACATCCCCTGGGTGCGAGCGGTCTGGCGCAGTGTGCGGAGCTGGTGTGGCAGCTTAGGGGGTGGGCGACGAATCGGCTGGTGCCGGGGGCGCGGGTAGCGCTGCAGCATAATCTGGGCCTTGGGGGGGCGGTCGTGGTGACGGTGTATAAAAGGGCGGATGGAAGGGTGAGTGATGAGGTTGGGGTGGAGGAGGCGGGAACGGGGTGGGGCTGGTTGGGGTATAATGCTGCGATTGAGGCGCGGGGTTTCACGAGGGAGCAGGTTGACAGGGTGAGGTCGAGGAGGGCGAGGAGTGAGTGGGCGTTGGGTGATACGGAGAGGAAGGTGATGGCGAGGTTTTAGGTCCATGGCGGGGGGGGATGGAAAGGGGGGGGAAAGGGGGGTGAGAGGGGGATGGGGGGGGGGGGTAAGCATTGGCTTGGAGTTCTCTGGAGGGGACCTGGTGCGTTGGGTAATGATCTGGATGAGCCATGAGAAACGGATTTCCTACTATTTGCATTATGCCCACAATGGGAGTTGCATCGGTTGGAGCTGACGGTATATCTTTGGAATGGGAGTCAATATATCGCACGAAGTGTGGTCCGCAAATGTATATAGCGCGATACAGCGGAGGAGTAGCACGGACCCCAGGTGCTAATAATGTGGGTATGCAGCTGAGCCACGAACGGAAATGAACAACTGGCGCTGCGCAGCGGGTGCCCTAGCTGGGAGAATAGCATAGGCTTATGCTTCTTGTATGTGCTGCTCGACATGCTTTGAAAGATCCACTTGAGAGTGTGCTCGGTTGAGGAGGGAAGACTCGGTGTGAAGGGGGTTGGTTGCTGAAGGATTAGGTATTAGTTGCTCTATTAAAAAGGTTGGCAGAGGGAGCTTGAAGAAGACTAGTTAGTTGTTTTGCTGAGATAATAAGGCGGTGTCTTGACTGGTCCATGAATTATCGTGTAGGACAGGGGAGGACCGTGATATCAAAGAGACGCAGAGTGTATGTTAGGAGAATACAACCACTCCACCATGAGGACCTAATATTGGATTGTCTGGACGAACATTAGGCTGCGGAGCCGACACTGGGGCACATACAGATAATGTCTCCCCACCATGGATACCGGAGACTGGGCTTGAAGATGGTCTACTGGGTCCACGCTTCAGCTGCGAGCGCTGATCCGATTGTCTAGACTCGTAGACTGCACCATCTGCCATCCACCTCTACCATCCCTTCTTTGCTTCAAGCTTCCATGCTCCCCGGCTTCCACGTTCACCCATACAGTAAGTACCTCCAGTATCAATAGTCGCAGGACACAGACTGCTCACCCAGCACCGCGTGCCGGAACAGGAGTGCCAGAGCAGCGGAGAGTGCGACTAACAACACTACCGTTCGACTTCCGACACGGCGAGCCGGCTTTGAAGGAGCAGCGTGTTTGCTTCTTGTTTCATTTGCTTCGTTAGCTAGGGAGTCCCGTGACTGATTTTTCTCCAATGCGATTTGCCGTGCCGATTGTTGGACCGCCTGCCAGGTTTCGTACCATACCCTAACCTGCTTGGGTAATGCCTCTACGTTGATCTTGAACCTCTCGGCGACGACCGCGAAGCTTGGGAGAGTGAGTTGGGGAATGCCCGTGAGACCCTCGTGGTTTAAGATCTCAAGCATGCTGACCAGGACGATGTACGATTTGGCCGTGTTGATGTAACTTGGTCTTTCGAGATTCATGCGATAGCAGAGCTCGACTTGAATCTGATCTTGAAGCGCGACGGTGGGATACAACGGCAGATACTCGTTCCATCTCCAAGGCGATACGCTGTTGTGGATGCCGCGGCCGCCGAAGGTGGTCAGCTGATGAATGTCAGTATCCTCTCTTCATGGAGAGAAGCTCAGACTGTTGACTGACGATACAGATACGCGCATGCTTGCGGTTGATGTCGAGTTCCAATATTAGCACAGGATGACCGAGCGCTCCTCTTTCAATCTCCAATTCCTCGATTGCCCGCTCGCTGATAACCTCCTCGCCTTTCAGATAAAGTATCTGCCCCTGATATATTCGAGATTCGAGCCCAACATTGCTGTGATTAGTGCGAAGTCCAATTGAGCCGGACATGGTGCAGAGAATATCAGATGTGGTGGCGTGTTCGGGCCTAAGGTTGGTGTATCTTGGAGTAGTGGGGAGCGCTTTCGTTATCGAACTGGCGGTGCGTTAAGGTAAGCGAGGTGATATGCTACGTGGCGTGTGGATCCGACAAACCCACAATCGACTCAGATTACATACATTCTGCCTGCTCAGCTGTAAGCTCGAAGTGTGGGAAGTAGAGTGGTGCCATGTTGATCAATTTAGTCACTCACGTAAATCTTGAAACAAGCGGGGACTATGTGAAGTGGATCGATTGGGCTGGCCAATGCGTCATTTCCTTGAAGTGTTGTAGAAATGGGCATTTCCATTTTCGGCAGAGGTGGCGAGGTCAAAGTTATCCTCAAGGTCTAGATAATACGTGTGCCATCGAGCCACAACGACGTATGATTTGAACCCAGGGTAATATTTGTCCAGAAGCCGCCAATCTGTCCTACATTCGACATGAATGTACCATCACCCAGACGTCGGCCTCGCGCGTGAGGTACCGCAGGGACGGGGAATGCTGTGCACCTTGCTGCAATACCTATTATGTTGTTCTGTGAGCCACATGCTGAAACATTCGCGATCCGAGCTAATGTAGGATTTGTTGGTCCGAAGAAAAGTCCCTGTCTGTACTTACTGGCAACATATAAGACATAGCTTTGAGCATTGAGTACCGCTCGTTTGGCCTTCAACGCAAAAGCGGCGTTCCAATCATACACCTCAAACTGCATGTTCTCGGTTGAAGGCGGGACGACGTAGAAGTGAGCGAGTTCGTGAAGCAGGACATATGGCTTGTACTGGATGAGGCTATTGAGATCTCCAACGAACTCATTGGTCGCCGAGTCAATGGTAGGGCATCTATTAATTGGTCTAGAAGGGATGGCCGAGGCAAAGAAGAGAGGGCAGATGAAGACGTAGTTGAGTCCAGAGTGGTAGATGGAAGCCCACAGTGGATTCTGCTGGCAGTCGTCGTAAACGTCGTGGAATGAATTCTTGACTTGAAATTTCACAATGTTCGGTCCGGTGACACAGACGAGTTGAGGAGTCGTTGGTGTACTGTCCGCTTTGCTGGCTAGAGCCGTACCGTTTGCTATATCCGACAACACTCTTGTCACAAAGGGGCGGTACTGCGAGTTCTTGAAGAAGGCTGTGAATGGTGCGCTGGTAGGACTGATGTAGGTGTCTTGGATGGCAGGTCGGAGGGCTTTTTGGAGGGTTCTCATGGCTGCCTGTACTTGGGGTGCTTGACTGCCGCATAGCTGGATCGTATACTTTCCACTTTTCACAACGTCGTTGGGCGCTGATGCAAGGTTTAGAGGTTGCATACTAAGTAGGGAACATCACGTACTTTGCTGTGCCATACTTACAAGTACCCGAGACACTATCACGATACCACCCATGATAGCCACTGACAACGCGATCATCTTGGTGTGAGAATGTTGCGAGGCTCGATCAGCCCGGTCTTGCAATTCCGAGTCTGGAGTAGCAGTCTCTGAAGACCGGGAAAAGGATAAACGAGATTTCTCACACCCCGCAAACTTTGAAGCATACAAGCAGGGTGACCAGGAAAAGGATAAACTAGATTTCTCACGGCCCCCAACCCTTTAAGCATACACACAGAGTGTTCAAGCAATTTGGAATTCGATGGGCACAGACATCGTCCTAGCCGCCACAATGATGCCACGGCCAGCGCATGAATCTTCAGTATATGTGTCTACAGCGCGAAGTCGCCAAAGAGTCTCTGGCGCAGAAGCGACTGTGCCGAATTGCCAGACAAGAGCAGCAATCGTCAAGCAAAGCTACTTGTTGATGGCACTCACTCTGCACGTTGGAGCAATGTGGGTGATGGCAACGAAGCTGGAGAGAAAGAGATGCTCCAAAACTGGGAAGAGAGCATTTTCGCACAGCGATCGAAGCTGTGGCATCATAGCTCGCTTCCACGTTGCCGCAATCCGTGGAAGCCATTGTGCGTGAAGTCTAGTGCGGAGAGTTCCCAGAATTCCTGGTTGAAGCAGAAGCTAGGCTGTGCGGAGTTGTCGAGCAATCTTACCCAAGCTGTGGGAACGGTAGTTGAAACTTTCCTGGTCCAATAGACAGGTTGCGCAACTCCAATTGTAACAGTAATACAATTGACGGATTACCAGATTGGGTTGTAGTTGAAAAGCAAGAATACGACTTGCCGAAGAAAAGAGTAATGTTGGCAATTGAATTACTATTACAAAATTTGAAACAGTAATACAATTCAAAGTGATTTAATTGGAACTCGGGACAATTGATTCAATTGCTTATACTATCTTAACGCAGCATCTTCGCCATCAAAAGCGACTAGTGTGACCGTTGGGTCGGGTCGGACACTTTTTTCTCAACCCGACCCACCCTCTTGGGCCCCGTAGGGTTGGGCCAGGGTCAAGGCGCGAACCCGATCTTAGGGTCGGGTTTCGTCGGGTCAATGCCAAGAACCCAAGCCAACTTCGTCGCGTTAGCATTCGTTTATATTATCTTATCTTATCTATGCGCTAACTCGATTGGGCTAGCGCAGGGTCTACGCTAACCGCGTATGATTAGCGCGTCACGTGACGTCACGTGATCGAGTGAGTCGAGTTCAACACTCGGCGCGCATTCTTCGCTCGTCCCACCCTGTTGGGCTAGGAAATTTGCTTGACCCTAGGGTCAGGATTGGGCGGGCCAACCCGATCGGGTTGAAACCCGACCCGACGATCACGCTATATATTAGATTTCTATTTCGAGTTTTACTAAACAATAATTCTAGACTATCAATTATATAAAAATTGTTGTTTTTCTAAATCTTAAAGAGAATTTTTGCTACTAGTAGTATTTTTAGCTAATAAAGATATTTTAATTAACTATTAATTTCAAGATAATAGCAACAATAAATCTTGATTATAAAATACTTAGTAGTAATACAATTATTAACTTAAATTAAGCTTAAATTAAGCTATATTAAATTAACAATTATAAAGAAACTCTAAATACTTCTAATTTTAAAATTATTTTTTATGCAAATTATTAGATTAAGTTAAACTATATTATATTAAACTATATTAAGAATCTCTAGTTGTATCTAGTTCTAAAACTGTATATTATAAAAAATTAATAAATTTTAATTATTTAAATATCTAGTAGTTAAAGTATTAAATTAAAAAAAAATGCTTAAAAAGAAGATATTAAAATATCTTTAAATATTGTTGCAATTTTTAGACTATATTATTTTATATTAGACTAACTATAATTTATAAAACTTAATTATATTATACTATATTTAAAATATTATTATATACTTCGAATTATTGCAACTATCTTAATAATTTGTATACAAAATCTTTTGTAAATCTTTTAATTTATATAGATTATTTTAATACAATTCTATTCTTTTAAAACAATAGTATTGCATCTTAAAAAGAAATATATTTAATAAAAAAAAATCTTTTAATTATTTAATATTATAACAATGTCTAAACTCAAAATTGTAGTTTTTTTTAGAACTTGTGATTTAGAAATTAAATTTTAAATTTACATTGTAGTATGTAGTTTGTTCTATTAATTTAATTTTTATTCTTTGTTAATAATATCTTGTTTCTTCGAATACAAAAGAAATACTTAATTAAAAATTAACTCTAATTTCGAAGTTAAACAATCTAAAAATATATAATTAATATCTTTTTTTTGTAAATATATTTGATTCGAACAAATTAGCTTGTATATGTAGTTTATTATTTAACTAGTACAAGAATATTAGTCTTAGTTTAAGATTATTGTTATTCGAAATCGCAATAGCAAATATATCTTGCTAACTATATATATAACAACTAGGAAAAAAGTATAAATCGAAGATACAACAACTTCTTTTTTGTTCTTTATAAAGTATTTTTGTTATTATTCTAAGTTTAATTCTTGTAACTATAATAACAACAAATATATATCTATATATTCTAATCTTTGTTTTAGTATACAATTAATCTTTAAATCACTTTTTCTCTTTAATTATTGCAAATTATTAATTGAACTAATTTTTGTTAATATTAAAATAATAATAATATAAATAGAAATAATATAACGCAAAGATATAAATTTTTGTTTGTTAATTTTATTGTTTTAATATTACAATGTTATATTTGAAATTTATTTAAAATTGCAATTCGAAGTATTTTAATATTTATTTTATATACTTTAGATATTATTACTTGCAAAATAAGTTTATCTAGCAATAATATTATATTTAATCTCTTGTCTTAAAAGCAACTTATATTAAATATTAAAAACAAATATAAATTAATAGTTGCAAGTATATTTTTAAACAAATATTTAAATCTTCTTTATTATTAGATTAATTGTATAAATTTAGAAAATTTAATTTAATTTAAGAAATTAAATTAAATCTTAACTATTAAATTTAAATTAAATCGAAAGTTATAAAAATTTAATTTCTAAAGTTAGAATTAATAACTCAATTCAATTTTAAACTTAAAATCGAAAACTAAATTAAATAATTAATTTGTTTAAAATCTTAGTTTTATATTTTAAATTTAATAATATAATTTAATAATGCAATTTAATAATACAAAATAATAGTAAATTCTCTAAGCTAAGTATATAAAGTTGTTAGTTTAAGATTCTAATAATCTTGTTTGTTGTACTCTTATTTTGAACAATCTAATTCGAGTTACTTTTAATTTTGTTATTATTCTTGTTATTACTATCTTTATCTTTATTGCTTATATTCTTCTCTTTACTATTATTATTGATACTAGTAACTTTATAGTAGTTATAATCTAACGTTTTAGTATTATCTTAAGTTGTATATCGAATTTCTGAACTTTATTATTCTCTTTAACAATATTTTTAGAATTCTCTATTTTAATATTAATAGAATTAGAAATTTCTCTCTCTTTTATGTTTTTTGATAACGCAAATTCTCTAATAAAGCTATTATACAAATTGAAAGAATTAATATTATTAGTTCTTTTCAAGTTATTTAAATCATTATAGTAAAGAATTTGTTATTAAATAATCTTTACAATTAATTTTATAAACATCGAAAAGCTTTTATTAATGTTAAACATATTATTAATACTTAACTATAATAATAATTAGCTTAAATATAGAAAACAAATAATATATTTAGATAATATATATATTCTAAGAAGAAGATACTATTATTTTCTCTATATTCTTATATATTGCTTGCGCTTCTTAAGTATTTCTAAATTGCTTTATCTTCTTAATTGTAGGTTTCTTCTTTGCTTTTTGTCTAAGTAATTTTTAAAATATTATATTATTAAGTTTTTAGCATTATATATTTTATTATATTACTTAACTATATTGTTATAAATATCTTAATTAATTTAATATTTGTTAATCTTATTTTTAATATTGTTCTTTATAATTTTACAATTTAAATAAGAGACTTTTATTTAAATAAATATTTTACGCAACTTCTTAATATAATTTAAGATAATTTTGCAATTATTGCTTTGTTTTTAATAAAATTTCTTCTTCTTCTTATTTTATTTTTGTATGCAATTGTAATTTGTAATACTTTTTAAATTAATGAATAGTAATTCTATTATCTATATATTTTCTTAGCTTAGTTTGCTAGTAATATATATAGATAATACAATTATATACTAGATTATAAGTATATCTTAATATTTAATAGAGTACTATAAGATTTAGAATATAAAAGAGCTCGAAAAATAAATAAGATTATAGATAGAATATTAGAAGATAATTTTACTAAATAAAGTAAGAATTATATATATTAGAATTACAGTTATCTTTTACTTTTACTTTTATTTACTTTAAACTTTTTACTTTATATAATGATTATCTCTTTATATTAGTAATTATCTAATTTTATCGATAAATAATAGAAGTTTATTTATATTAATTTCTTCGTTATTTATTTTACGTAATCTTGTTGTTAGTTGTTAATTTAAGCTTCTATTTTTATATTGTTTAAACACTATTTTCAATAAATTTCTATCAATAAAAGTCTTTAAAATTATTGCAATTTTCTTTAAAAATTTTTATATATATATGTAACGCTCCTGGGGTAATAGGTGTCCAGGGCCCACCGGGCCAAAAGATCACAATATTTGCTATCTAACGGTAAGATTACTACCTATTACATCTATATACTAGGAGAGCTGCACCTACGCGTCCAAGGATCGCCCGACGGCATTACAACTATCTCTCCCTTTGAATTCACGTTCGCGAGGATAATCTCGAAGAAAGCCAGACCAAGCTTAGCTCGCGGCACACCTTCCCCGATTAATAGTACTACAGACAAGCCCCCAAGGGCGGAGAAACCTTATGAGCACAGCCAAAGTTCTCTTGGTTCCCCGGAATCGAACCGGGAATCTCACACTTGGCATACGCACCCGTTAGATGGCGATTACTCTGTAACGCCCCTGGGATAATAGGTGCCCAAGGCCTATCGGGCCAGAATATCACAGTAATTGCTACCTAACAATGAGATTACTACCTATTGCACCTATATACTAGGAGGACTGCACCTACGCGCCCGGGGATCGCCCGACGACATTACAATATATTAATTTTTTTTAATTAATTAATTTTTTTAATAACTTGTATAAAGTAAATAAGTAATATGTATAAGTAATACAATATATCTTATTTATAGCTAATAGACTGATCGCGTCGATTCGGGAAATCAAGTTTAATTCAAGAAATCGAATCGAATCTTAACATTTCAATTCGAATCAAATTGAAAGTCTTGACGATTTGATTTCTAAAATTAAAATTAACAATTCAATTCGATTTCAAACTTGAAATCGAAAATCGAACCGAAAAATCGAATTGAATTGTTAAAACTTAATATTAGTATAAAGAAATTCTAAAATAAATAGTAGAAAATTATATTTTATTCTATAATCTTTTGATATAAGATTATCTAGTAATATATTATAATAAGGCATTTGAATTATCTAAATAACTAAAATCAAATTATTAACTTAACTTTTTTAATCAAAGATTTCGACAATTTCGTTCTACATAATCTTGTTAAAGATTGAAAAAAAAAAAATTATATCTTAAAAAAAATTTAAACTTTTAATCTTTTAACTCGCAATAATAATAACATAATATTTACAATAAAATCAATAAAAGTACAATAATGCTTTTGATAACGTTATTATAAATATTGTGTTATTGTTATTAAAAGTTAAAATGCTTTATTATTAAGTTATTAAGACTTTAATATTTGAGCATACTCTATTTAAAAATATATAGAGAACTAATAACTCTAAAGCAATAATATAATTCTTAAAAAGTCAAATATATTATTCGAAAAATCGACTTAAATTGTTAAGACATTAGTTTTATTATAAATTATAATTAATTTGTTTAAAATCTTAGTTGTATATTTTAGATTTAATAATGTAATATAGTAATGCAATATAATAATGCAATATAATAATACATTATAATATCAATTTGTAATAGTAAGCTCTTTAAGCTAAGTATATAAAGTTATTAGTTCGTTATCTTAATAATCTTGTTTGCTATACTATTATTTTAAATAGTCTAATTTAGTATAATCGTCAAGTTGAATTTCAATTCGATTGAATTAACTCGCTCAATTCTAATTCTAAAGTCAGGCAAATTTCCAAGTTTAACAGAATAAGATGGGCGAAGAATGCGCGTCAAATGTTCAACTTAACTTACTCGATTATGTAACGTTATATAACGCGCTAATTATATGCGATTATCGTAAACTCTGCGCTATTTTAATCGAGTTAGCATATAGATAAGATAAGATAAGATAAGCGAATGCTAACGCGACAAAGTTAGCTTGAATTCTAAACATTAACTCAACAAAACTTAATTCTAAGATCGAGTTCGCATCTTGATCTTGACTCAATTCTACAAGACTCAAGAGAGTAAATCAAGTTAAGAAAAAAGTGTTCGATTCGATCCAACGATTACACTAGTCTAATTCGAGTCGCTTTCGATTTTGTTATTATTCTTATTATTGCAATTTTAATCTTTATTGCTTACATTCTTCTCTTCGTTATTCTTATTAATATTAATAACTTTATAATAGTTATAATTCAACGTTTTAGCATTTTCTTAAGCTGTATATTAAATTTCTTAATTATTATTATTTTCTTTAACAATATTGTCAAAATTCTCTATCTTAACATCGATAAAATTAGAAATTTCTTTCTCTTTTGCGTTTTTTGATAACGCAAATTTCTTAATAAAGCTACTATTCAAATTAAAAGAATTAATGTTAATAGCTCTCTTCAAGTTTTTTAAATTATTATAGTAAATAACTTGTTGTTATATAAATTTTACAATTAATTTTATAAATATCGAGAAACTTCTATCAATATTAAATTTATTGTCAATACTTAATTGCAATATTGATTAACTTAAATATAGAAAACAAATAATATATTTAGATAATTGTAACGCCTCTAGAATAATAGATGCTTAAAGCTTATTAGATCAAAAGATTACAATAATCGCGATCTAACGAACGCGATATTATCTATTATATATATATACTAGAAGTGCTGCTCCTGCGCGCTCGAAAAACGAGTTCAACAACATAACAATTATCTTCTTCTTTGAATTCACGTTCGCGAGAATAAGTCAAGAGAAAGCTAGATCAAGTTACGTTCGCAACACATCCTTCCTAATTTATTAGTATTATAAATAGACTCTTAAGAGCGAAGAATCTTGTAAGCGCAATCGAAAACTCTCTTGACTTAACAAACATCTTATGAATTGAACTTACAATCTCACGATTTGATTTATGCACTCGTTAGATCGCAATTACTCTATAACATCTCTAGAATAATAGATGTTTAAAACTTATCAAGTCAAAAGATTACAATAATTGCGATTTAACGAACGCGATATTATCTATTACACATATATACTAGAAGTGCTACTCCTGCGCGCTCGAGAGACGAGTCTAACGACATAACAATAATGTATACATTTTAAGAGAAAGATGCTATTATTATATTTATATTCTTATGTTTTGCTTGCGCTTTTTAAGTAATTCTAAGTTGCTCTATCCTTTTAATTGTAGACTTTTTCTTTGCTTTTTATCTAAGTTAATTTTTAAAATACTATATTATTAAGCTATCAATATTGTATATTTTATTGCATTACTTAAATATCTTAATTAATTTAATGCTTGTTAATCTTATTTCTAATATTGTTCTTTATAACTTTACAATTCGATTAAGAAACTTTTATTTAAATAGATACTTTACGCAACTTCTTAACGCAAATCGAGATAATCTTGTAATTGCTACTTTGTTTTCGATACAACTTCTTCTTCTTATTATTTTATTCTTGTGCGCAATACTTTTTAAATTAATTAATAGTAATTCTATTGTCTATACAATTTCTTAGTTTAGTTTACTAGTAATGCATATAAATAATGCAATAATATACTAGATTATAAGTATATCTTGATATTTAATAAAGTATTATAAGATTTAAAATATAAAAAAGTTCTATAAATTTAACTTCGTTTAGCAATTATTGTAAATTCGTAAGATTGATTTTTTATTATATTTGTGCTCTTTCTTGTCGCTATCTAAGATAAATTAATAGAATATGCTTGATTGTTATGCGCTTCTAATTGCAATCGCAAGTTCTCGTTGTAATTTTAAGCATTTGTTGTTTGCACAAAAATTAATTAAAGTTGATTTTATCTATTTTTAATTATATTAAAAGTATACTATATAGTTTAAGACAATTAATATGTAGTTGTATATGTTTATGCGTAATTCTAAATGCAAGTTTGCGATACTTTGCGTTGTTCTTGTCTCTTAATTATCTTAATTGTTACTTCTTTTAAGTTTTATTCTAAATAAACGTCTTTTTGACGACGAGCTTATCTAGCATTTAATTTGCGAAAAATAGACGCTACTTGTGCGTTTTGTTAGCAACTTTGTTTGCAATTTCGTTGTCTTTTATGTCTTTATGTTCTAGAATTTAATAAAGTTTTAATATAACATTGCGACTTTATATTGCATTATATGTTTTTTGCGTTTTTTTAAAACGTATTTAATTTAATGTTGATCTTATTTTTTTTAAAATCTTTAATAAAGTTTAATTGTCGAAATATATTTTGTAAATTTGTTCTCGTAAGTTAGTAAACATCTTACAATGCTTTGTTAATTTTTCGATTGTTCTTATAAGTTTCTCGAGTTTGTTATAATACATAAATGTTATTTTAATGTCTTTTAATCGCTTTTTAATTCTTTAATTTGCTTTTATTAAAACAACGATAATGTTTTTATTGCGATTGCTTTTGTCAAAGTACGCTCTTTAATATTAATTGAACTTATTTGCGTTATATTTTTTCTTAATTATTTTCTTGTTATATGCGATAACTATTTTAGAAAATTTTACTTATAGAATAGCTATATAGAATTATTGTCGCAATATTGTCGTCAATTCGAGTTTTATTCGCATTTATCTTCTTTTAAGTTATAAAAATATTATTTTAAGTTTTGATTTTTGTTCTCTTTTTAATATTAAGTTGTTGCGTATGCGCAATATTGTTGCGTCTATTATTTTGTTTAACTTCTATACATTTATAATAATTATCGATTTTTATATTAGTTTTTCAAGATGCATATTAATAAGAAATACGTTAATCTTAATTTGTAAAACTTTTGTAAATATCGTTTTATAAATACTTGTAATGCATCGAAGCGCGTAATTTTGTATCGATCGCAACTTCGAAATAATTCTTTTTTATATTTTTTATATTTTTAAATGTATATTATACGACGACATTGTAAACTATTATTAGCTTTTTAATAACAATATACTTGCGCTTATTTATTTTTAACGAAGTGTTAAATATTGAACTTTCTATTATTGACGCGCTTTTGTATTTAATTATTAGCTTAATTTTTATTTAATGCAAGTAAATTCTTTATCTTAGTTTTAAGTTTAGTTGAACTTTTAATATTTTAATATTTGGTTTAATTATTATCTTGTATTTTGTTAGCGTTATATTGACGTTTATATCGAATTTCTTCAAAGTTTGCGAAAAATAAATTAGTTTATGCTTATTTTTCGCGAACTCGAGCTCGTAACTTTGTGTCTATTACTTATATTTATTGTACATTTAGTTTAGCATTTTGCAATTACGTTTAATTAATTTCTTTTATTAATATATTAACGTTGTTTACGAAATTCGTGATACTAATTTGCAATTTAATATTATTGCATATCTTTAATAAATTCGCATTGTAAAATAAATATAAGATTAAAAGAAGAAATTTTTTTTGCGATATATTTACTGTTACGCTAGTACTTTCCACGAAGATATTAGAGAGAATTATGCTATCGAAGAGATTTATAGACGTCTTTTGGCAATGCAAGCAATCACTTGATAACAAGGGTTTGCAACTAAGTAGTTGTAACAATAAGTCAAGACTTAAGATAAATTGAATACGATTCATAAGGAAGTCGCGTTCAATTAGTTATATACATGATAAATTAACTAAATCGCTAGATCAATATCTTTGATCTCAATAATTCATTGATCTTGAATCGATGATCTTAATGAATCAATGTTCTTGATTCAACTAATTTATTAATTTAGTCACATGATACTTTTTTGGCAAATTGTGCCCTACATATTGTAAAGAGCTTTGCGTCGTAATTAATAAACCTAAGCATACAACTCGTAACATTATCTCCCTTCTTTAAGGTTTTCGTCTCGAAAACATCTTGATTCATTCTTTCTTCGCTATGTCTAAGAATTTTAAAAAATCCAAACAACGACACGAGCTCTATCGACGATTGCTTCGAATAGGCGTTATTATGTCTTAATGTTCGCGATGCTCTTATCGTAGATTTCTTTGTAAAGTGAGAAAAAAATCTAGTCGTTGTGCTAAATCTATGAGATCATTGACGAAGTGTGATTGTCGTAATTCTTTCGATGTCGAATAACGATTCTTGGAGCAATAAGAGAATGCGTTAGAAGAAAAGATGCGACGAACGATCGTTTGTGCGAATGAGCTTCATCAAGAGTTTCGAGAGCAATACGCACGCATAAAGAGATTGCGCAAACAAAAGAAATTCTTGAAAGAGCGTAATAATGAAATGCTTCGTTGTGGGATTTAGAGCCTAAACGAGTTGAATGCTTTGAATAATTCGAATTTCGAAAAGTTGAATCAAGGAATTGTTGTTGCCTTCTCTATTGACGATTTGTTTCAAGAGTTGTCCTTTAGTTTCTAGAAAAGCGTTTTTTTGTCTAAAACTCTTCTATCAAATTCTTGCATCAACGAAGGTTCTTAAGTGGTTCTTAAGTATTCTCTAATGTGAGATATTCTTTTCATTTGATAAGAAACTTTTGACTTTTATGTTGTAAAATTTTTTCAATCTTAAATTGTTTCTCTTTTTGTGAATGAAAATAAAAGATGTTCTATAAAGGCGTGATGAGATCTACTAATTTTAACAATAATATATAAAATACTAAAAATACTTTGGCGTTCTTGAATAAGTCGAGTTTGTAATTGATTGATTTCTTAGTTTTCTTAATAAGAAACGATTCGACCTTAACATGATTTAATTTCTTGCTTAACTTTCTTGTTTTAAGATTTTTTGTAAAAAGATACACTCTATTCTTCTCTTTTAGTTGAGATGTCGTTTTTCGTTTCTTGTTTTAATACTTGGTCGATTTTTTTTGCATTTTTGAGATGTTGTCGTGTATCTTTTTCAATGTTGCTACTCTCTTAATGACTAATTATGCTAATAGATGTGTGCGCTTTTTCTCGAAGAGATTGAGTTCTTTGTTATAGTTGGCAAGAAATAAAGTTATCTTAGTGATATTCGAAACCTTTGCATTAAGAGCTAGTTGTGTCATAGATAAAAGTAATATTCAATTGTTATAAATACTATTAACGTGATGTCGCAAATATTGCTCTAGACTCTAGTTTGTTCGCTTTGTTTAATCGTTCGTAACTAGATAATAAACAATAGACATTTGAAGTCTTGTATCTAATATTGATATCAATGTCTTTCAATAGTTAAACGTGAAGAGCTTGTCTTTGTTACTAATTATTTTCTTAAATATATTGTGATATCATATAAGTCGATTTAACATAATGTATTTTAGTTGTTTTGCTATGAACTTTTTCTTGCATGCGATAATATGTGAGTACTTGATAAGTTTGTTAATCATTACTAGTATAAAATTATATTTGTCTTCAATTGCTAGATTCGTCGACTTGAACAACTTAATAATAAAGTTTATCGTAACTTTATCTTATGACGATTTAGATAATTCCTAATATTGAATTTCGTCATAGTTCGCATGTGTATCATGTTTGTTTTACTAATAACTAAGACATCGTTTGATGTATGTCTTAACAACTTGTCTCATTTGTAAGAACTAACAATGCTAGCGTAAAAGCTAAAGGATTTTGATCACTTCTAAATGTTCTTGCAATGATTTATCATAATGTTCTCTTATATATTTATCGATTTTGTTGATAGATATTTGAAGTTTTTCTTTCTTTATTGAAAACTCTTCTATATTGTCTTGAAGTATTTGTAATGTAGCATTTAGCTCGTGTTTATTAATTAATAATGATTTGTCTTTATTGATCTTAAGTATGTTGTAATTAAACGATTTTTTCGTTTCTATATGATCACTTCTTTTGCTAAGTGCGTTTACTCTATCATTATTCTTTTCTAGTGTATATTGTATTTTGAACTTGTATTGATCGAGTCGCTCTAATCATTATATTTGCCTTCTATTAAGTTGTTTAATAATGATAAAGTGCACAAGATTCTTATGATTTATAAGAATTGTCAATTCTAGTAATTCTTCGATGTATACTCTTCATAATTTTAAGAAGATTACAATAGCGAATAATTTTTTGTTATAAACATCGTAATTTTGTTCGATTAACAAAAGTTTTCTCGAGAGATATGTTATTAAATGTTATATGTCTTCATGCTTTTAACTAAAGCATGCATCGATAACTAAATCTAATGCGTCAATTTCAATTCTACTTGACAATCGTAAATCGTACATCTTTAATATTGATTTCTTCAAACATTTTAGCTTAAGATTCTAAAATGATTTTTTTTCTACAAATTCTTATATTTATAGCGTATTCTTTTTCGTAAAATTCGTTAATAATATTGCATTAACAAAGTAATTTTTAATGAACTTTTTGTTGTAATTTATGAAATTTAGAAAGAATTGCACTTCTTTAACATTAATAAATGATTTTCATTCTTTAATTGCTCGTAGTTTTTCAAGATTTATGCGTACTTCGTATCGTTCTACGACAAATTCAAGAAAGTTAACTTCTTCTTGATGAAATTCGCATTTCTTTGATTTAAGATGTAAGTTTCTTCTATTTAGACATTCTAATACTTTGAAGATATAACTAACATGTTCGTTCAAGATTTTTGAATAAATCATGATGTCGTTCAAGTATGCTATGACAAATTGATCTAGATGTTGTCGTAATGTATCATTAATTATTTTTTGACACGTTGTCGAAGCGTTCGTGAGCTCAAACGACATCATCGTGTATTCGTATAATTTATATTGTGTGCAAAAAGCTATTTTTCACTCTTTTTTTGTCTTTATTTTAATTTGATTGTACGCTTCTTGTAGATCTAGCTTAATAAAGTACTTGACTCTAGATAGTCGATTCTAAAGCTCGTTGATATTAAGTAGTAAGTATTGATTCTTGATCGTAATATTATTTAGCTTTCGATAATCGACACATAGACGAAGAGTTTCGTCCTTCTTAAATACAAAGAGAATCGAGTATCTTGCCTATGATTGAGATTTTCTAATAAATTCTTTCTTTTCGTTTTTTGCCAAATATTCGCGAAGTACTTCGAGCTTCTTCTTAGATAAAGCATATATAAGTTCAAATGTGAGTTGCTTGCTTGATTCAAGTCTAATTTCATAATTTTACGATTAATGTCTAGAGAGAATCTTTGTCGTTTCCTCTTCTTAAAATAGATGCTTCCAATTATTATATATTTGTAATACGTGCTTTAGCGATTTCTTCGCTATATTAGATAGTTCAAGATTCTTAGAAGATTCGCAATTTTCTTCACTTACTTTGTCTTTATGACTCAATTAATTTTTGCTAGTGTCTAACGAGTTAAATTGTTGTTGATCGTTCTTGTACAAAATGATAAATTCGCTTCTTGTGATCGAGTTTCGACTTAATCTTTTATCTATTATCGAACGCTATCGATGCATAGATTAAGTGTGAATTGCGTGATCACATTGCTCAAATCTAAGTACTTGTGTATTTTAGTTAACTTTTAGATTGTGTTGCTTTAATCAAGACATTTCTAAAACGATATTATGAGTAATTATTCTCACTATATCAAAGATTAGTTCTTCGTGATGTTGCTAAATAGCTATCGATAATAATTTCGTTTTTTTGTTTACTCTTTCATTCTCGTCAAGTAATGAGTTTTCATCTACAATTATTAGATTGTATGCGTTAGACTTCTTTTGAGTAAAATACTTTTTCTTCTTAATAAGAGCTCTAGTTATAAAATTATTTATCGCATCAAAATCGATCATTGCGATGAGTCAACGATCATTGATCTTAACTAATGTGATAAAATATCGTGCGTGTGCTATTGAGTTTAGTTGCTACTATTGAACTAACATATTGCATTTCTCTAATATGCTCTTTATCAAAGAATTTGAACTTTTCTTTGCTCTTGTGTTGCGACTTCTATTGCAAACGTCTATTTGCGCTAAGCTTTCTTTTGTTGCTAGATTGCTAGCTTTGACTTCCTAGAAAATCAATTAACTTTTTTCTTTTCTTCTAGATGAGTTTAGCATAAGTCGTCGTAGCAAGTTGTTCAACTAAGTGTCGCATATTTCTTTGCTTTCTCTATCTTCTATTTAGATAGACTAACATTGTTTAGTTGTCGTTCGATTTCGTCAAGAATGTTTTTTTCTTTAATGGCGTCGCTTTCTAGCGCTTTCTCGCATTTGTTTACGATTTAACTAATCTATCTTTTCTTTAATAAGCTAGCTAAAGTCTTGAGATAATTCGTGATGTCTTTTATGCATTCGTGAAAGTTCTTTCAATTATACTCTTCGTCTAAGTCGATAATTGAGCTATAAGATTTAATAGTTTTTTCGAGTGTTTAATTAACTTCTTGCGTAGATGCGAGTGCCTTGTTTAATGATGTTTTATCTAGAACTTTCTGTAATTAATCTAGATTTTCTACTAGATAATAGTCGTCGTTCGATTCAATCTTGAGGATGTTCGCTTTTGTGTCGATTTGCTTCTTGATGTCGTTCTAGCTATTAAATATCTCTCTTAACATAGCATTGATTTGTTGGCAATTTATTAAGTTTCGCGATCGACAATCTCTTGCGAAGTGACTCGATTTACCACATGAATAGCACGTCTTTTAAGATTTGTTATTTTGCTTTTCTCTAGAATTCTTCTCTTTGCGTCGTTAAGTAAAGTTCAATTTCATAGATGCAAACTCGCAATAATCTAGGTTGCTATACTTCTTGAAATGGTCTTTCTTCGCGTAATATTTAATCATTAATTCAAAGAAGATTCTTGCTCTCTCATGGGATTAATCGTATCGTTTTTTCATAACTCTCTTATATAGCTTGTCGTCTACGTCAATCGCTATTTTTACTAAAGTTTAAATGATGTCGAATCTTGCATCATTGCGCATGAGTTCGTCCTTAACATTCTTCTTTAAGTCTCGCTTAAACATTGTCATTAGTAATGCATTGTCTTAATCGATTAGATTTGCGTATTTTTGAAATTTGGCGACGTAGTTTGTTGCTAATGTTTTTTGTTGCAAATGCTAAATGACTCGTTTCGCTATTTGTTTTTCGTTGAATATTTCGAATACTTGTCGTAGTTCTTTCTTAAAGATATCGAAATTAATAAAGATTTCTTCTAGATCTTTTGCATTCTCAAGATGCTTTCGAAGATTTAACTTTAGTCAATGCTAAATTCGTTCTTGAAGAAAGATAAAAGTCAACAAGGTCTTCTTATTTCTTAGAACAAGATAGAACGAGATAGAACGTGAAGTAAATTTTAATTTGCGTAATTTAATTCTTTAATCTAGTTCTATCTTTATAATATTTGTTTGAAGCATTGACCTTGATCTTTGATGAAATTTCTTCTTCATTGTCGATACTATTGTCGTTATCGTTGATCTTCATGAGATTTGTCACGAGTTGTTTTCCTTTTGTTGTAGAGTTGATGTTCGAGGTAGAAGCGCATTAACTTAATACAAACATTCTTAGAGTGTTCAAAGTGTTACGCTAGTACTTCTCACGAAGATATTAAAGAGAGTTATGTTATCGAAGAGATTTGTAGACGTCTTCTAGCAATGGAAGCAATCACTTGATAACAAGAATTTGCAACTAAGTAATTGTAACAATAAGTCAAAACTTAAGATAAGTTAAACACGATTCATAAGAGAGTCGCATTTAGTTAGTTATATACATGATGAATCAATTGAATCGCTAAATCAATATCTTTAATTCCAATGATTCATTAATTCTAAATCGATGACCTTAATAAATCAATGTTCTTAATTCAACTAATTTATTGATCTAGTCACATAATACTTTCTTGGCAGATTGTGCCCTACATACTATGAAGAGCTTTGCGTCGTAATCAATAGATCTAAGCATACGACTCGTAACATTTACGTTCGCATTGCGCTTCTTTATTATATAGTTGTCTATAATTAAAACAATACGATATTTTTTTTAAAAATTCTTTATTTATTTGAGCAAACAAATAGAAACTTGTCTCTTCTTTATATTGTAAAGCAATTAAGTGTATAACACATTATCGAATACGTCTAATATATCGAAATTAAGTAAAAATGTTACTCTTTTCTTTTAATCGCTTTATATTGTGTAAATCTTTTTCGCAATTAATTGCAATGTCGTATCTATCAAACGTTGTCTTCTAGCTTTTATTTGTGTATTTAATAAAGTATTGTGCGTCTCTATAATATAGCAAAGACGCTTTAATATTATTGACTCTAATATCTTATTTAATGTATTTAATAACGCGATAAATCTAAAGAATAACAATTTAGAATAATCTTTTTTCTTAATTTGCGTAACATTATTGTAATCGTCTTTTTAAAATAAAACAATTGCATCTCTTCTTTAATGCATTTATCAAATAGAAATTTTATTTAAAATAAAATAATGCGAATTAATTGTTGCAATGTATAATTAATTATATTTTTAATTTTTAATGTCTTATTAGAAGTTATTTTGTGCATTGCTTTTATTACTTTGCGCTTCGATATTATCTTGTTATCTTTTATAAAGATCAAATAAAAGAATTTGTTTAAGTCGTTTATTAAAATTGTAAACAAAGAAGAAAAATAAAATCGAAATATTGTTTCGATTTTGTTCTTTGTTGTTTTCGCAATGTTCGTATTAATTTGTAATAATAATATAATAAATTTAATCAACGTTTTTATCGTTACGTTTCTAGTTTACTTTGTTATTTCGAAAAGATTGTTAATAATGTTTTTCGAAATTTCTATTTGTTTGCGAAACTTGTTTCGTTTATGTTTTTTTAAAATCTTGCTCTTCTTGTTGCATACTTGAATGTACGTTGTTTACTAGATAGAAATACAATATTGTTAACGTAATTTTCTAATTTCTTTAGTTATTTTTATGCACTTTGTTGTTTACTTAAGTTTGACTCTCTCGTATAATTGTGTTTACAAAATTAAGTTTTTGATAATTTTTTTCAAAGCATTAAGTAACTTTGTTGTATACTTATTGATATCGTTTCTTTTTATTAAATTATTTAATATTAATTTAAGTAATAAATCTCTTAATATGTTGTCGAACTTTTTTAAGTTTATAGTTTTTTAATTTTGTTTAAAACAATGTTAAGACTTCTTTTGCATTCGAAGATCTAATATCGTTTTTGTTAAAAAATAATTAAATAAGTTTTTTATCTTCTTGTTTATATCGCAATATATTAATTTATTTGTTATTTTTCTTGTAACAAACAATAAATCGATTGTAATTTAAACATCTTAATAATCTTTTATTATCATTTCTTAAAAAAGAATTAATATTGCGTCAATTACGCGCATTATATTTATCAAATCCTTCAAAAACAAATGTTGTCTAAAATAGAAAAAACTTGCTTAAGAGAAATAATGCAAATTAAATTTTTTTATAATAACACTTTCATCTTGTATATGCAAAATTAACTTTATTGCTAAAAAATTGCTTTTGTCAATTATTTTATTATAATTATTTGAGAACAAGTTGTAAACGTTATAAACGTTGACAAAATTATATTTTGTGTCGTTATTGTTAAGATATAATTGTAGTGTTATTGTTTTTATATCTTTGAAATATTATATATTGTGTCAACTATTATTATTAATGCGTTTGTTAACGTAAAAGCATATTCTTTTGTTGTTATTTACAAGCGTAAAGTTTGCGCATTTTAAATTGTATATCTTTGTCTTAACGTAATGTCGTTACGACTCTTATATTACTAATATATTGTAATTTTGTATCTTATTCTTCTAAAGCAATGCAATTATTATTCTATTTCTTGATTTATAAACGTTATATTGTAATATTCTAAGCTTATTTTGTGTCTTTATTAAAGTTGCTTTGTGTAATTTTCGATATTAATATCTATTAAGTTTTGCATCTCTTGCGTAAAAGATATATTCTATAATAATGTTATTATTATCTTGTCGCTATCTTGTTCTATTAGAGTATACTAACTATTTAACGATTTGTTAAAACGTCCTTTCTTAATTAATTGTTAAATTACGCTTTTTTTGTTATAATGAGAGTATTTTGCATGCGATTTGTTTACGTCGAGCAATTAATTGTTGTCGTCTTGCATTTTGTTCTTTTTCTTCGATATCTAATTAAACGTCGTTGCGCTTTTAAGAATTACTAAGATAATTGTTTTTTTGTTTGTTCTCGTTGTCTTAACTAAACTAATCGTTAAGTCGAGTTATGATATTATTCCTTTAATTCGACTCGACGCCAAGATCGAGTCGTGACAATTTTTGAAATCGAATCGCTCAAAGTAGTTTAGCGCGAAGCGCGCTAAACTACTTATAGTAATCGACTAAACTACTTTGAGCGATTCGATTCTTCGAATTTTTTTTGACCCAAGTCTTGGCATTTGCACGTGACATTTTTGGGTTAGCGTAATTAGTCTAGTCTTAACAACGTAATACAATAACTTTGCCTTCGTTGTCTCTTTTGTTCTTAATTTTTTATTTTGTTTTTTAGAGCATTTAAAATCGAATGCTTTGTAAGCATTCTTGTAAGTATTGTACTTTTATTTTGATAAATTTAATTAATGCGAATATTAATCGAAGCGATAATCTTGCGCACAATAAGCGAATTGTTGTTCGTTCTTGCATTCGTATATTAAGTAATTATACTTTTAACACTTTATGTATTGTTTTATTTTACAACTTGTATTGTAATATTTTATTATCTTAATATTTAATTTATAAATTACGTTAAATTAAATTAAATTGTTTGTTGTCTTCGCGCAATCTACTTATATCACAATAAAGATGTATTTTTTCTTGTTGCTCTTTTTTGTTAATTAAGTTATCTTATTAATTTTCAATTCTTAATGCATAATCTTGCATAATTTTTATTATTATTTTTGTTCTCTTTTTCTTTATATTTTTAAATATGTTTTTTACGTTAATGTTGTATATTATTATTTTTGCACGTTTGCGACGCAAAATCGTCGCGATAAATATATCTTTAATTTTAAAAATTACTTGATTTTAGAATTTTCTTGTTGCATTCGCTATTAATTTTAATAACTATTATTTTCTTAAAACGTCTTATTTTTTATATATCTTTTCGCGCATTTAATGTGTTAATAGTGTTTAAATCGCACTTTAATGCAATTATCTTTATTGCGCTTATCTTATATACTCTTTTCGTCTCTTTCTTCTTCTTAATTTACATTATTAACTTTATCTTCTTAATCGATCGTCGCTTTAAGAGTGCTTATTTGATGTTTATTTTAATTATTGTCTATGCAACTAATAACGAGCTCTATATTATGTTCGCTTATATGTTTGCATTTTGTGTGTCTTTCTTAATTCTTTTAACTTTTTCTAGTTGATTCGCTATTTTCTTCAATCTCTTTAACACAAAAATTATGTTAATTCGTCTATTCTTCGCGAAGAGTTCGTTAAATTTGCGCATAAGCTTCTTGACAAAAATGCATTACTTAATTAACGTTATTATCGAAACTATTTTGAACGCGTTTTTTTTTAGATTTATAAAGCTTCTTGATCTTTATTATTTTCGCGATAATCTTTGTCGCGATTCGTAATAAATCGCGTTAAGACGCATTAAATGCGTCTTAATTACTTATTAACGTTGCGTCAATCACGTCTATTTAATTCTAACAATTAAGATAAATTATAAGCGTTATTGTCAATAAGATCTTCTCTCTCGTCTTTTCTCGTATAATAAAATAAAATAATATTGATTTTCGCAAGTCAATTCGAGATCAAATCTCTTTTATAATAGTTATTGATGCTTCTAAACAACTCTTTGAAAACTAGATTATGCATTTAAAGTAATAAAAATACGCTAAATATTTTTAAAATTTATCTTAATATTTTTTACAAATTTGATCGAAGTTTAAAAGAATTATCTTCGATAATTTTGTGCAATCTAGAAGTACTAGTTTAGATTAAAGCATTTTTAATAACTTTTAAAAGTAAGAATTATCAATAATCTAAAATAATAAATTTAAATTAACAAAAGTCTTTTTTTGTTTTAAGTAAAAAGTAAATTGAAGATATTTCTTTATATTTGTTGTGCTTAAATAATTTTAAGCAATAGAATAATTCAAAAGCTTGTAATAACTTCTATAAATGATTTTAGAAAAATCTTTTACAATCGAAGCTATTTGAACAAGTTTATTTCAAAACTTAAATTGTATTTTTGTGTTTATTTTTTTTGCTTAATGTAAATTAACAAGTTTTGATTATGTTTTGTTCAAAATACTTTTGTTAATTACAATTCATAATTATTATTCTTGAAATTAAATATTAGTGTTCAAACTTTACTCGATGTATTTGTTTTTCTCTCTTAATATAAATAACAAAAAATTGTCTCTAATTTTGTTTAATGCTTCGTAAAGAATTTTTTTTATTGTCGAAAATAAAATTGAGAGAATTTTAATCAAAGTGACTCGCGAATTAATTAAAACGTAAACTACTAAATAACAAATTGCACAAAATAGATTTGCAAGAATTATTTTTGATTAAAGATAATAATTGATTTAAAGCTCTTAGAGAATTAGATATGTTGCAAACAAAAATAATAAAAATAATATCTTTAAATAATATATAGAGAATCTCTTCGAAATAAAGAGCTAATACAAAATAACAATGCAAGTAACAATCAAATTAGACAAATTATTATGAAATATAATATAATTGCAAGCTCGAAAATGTTAAGAGAATCTCTCTAGAATAAAAGAGTAATGTAAAATAATAATACAAGCAATAATTAATTCGACTAAATTATTATATAATAATGTAAACAAGTCTAATTATAATTTCGAAGTATATGAAATTATATTCTAATCAAAATTTCAAAATTATAATAACATAAATCTAAAAATAATAATTCTTGACATAATAATATAATTTTCGATTTCTTGATAATTTGGTTTAATTTTAATTTTTGAAATCAAAAATCGACTCGATTTAATTCGAATTAATTTCAAAATAATTGAAATTAAATCGATTTTCGATTCGATTTCTAAAGTTGAATTGTCGATTCAAGTCGATTTTAAAAGTTGGAATCGAAAATCGAATCGACAATCAATCTAATAGCTAACAAGTTTAATTTGCTAGTTTAAAAGTTTGCTTCGAAATTCTTTTGCAATTAAATAATTTCTTGTAGTAAACTTAGATAAAAAAAAAATAGATAAAGTTAAAATTAAGAGTTTTAAAGATAAAAGTATTAAAGAAAAGAGTATTTGTAATACTAATATAGATAAGATAATAGAATTAAATAATACATTTTTAACTAATATATTAATATTCTACAATAGAGAGAACAAAAATAGAAGTTAAGAACTATTGTATTTTAAGAGATTTACAACAAGATCTAGAAATACAATTGTTAAGAGAACAAATATTGTATTTAGAATTTAATTTTAGATATACTTTAAGAAGTTATAAAAGTATTTATATATATTTTTCTCTCTAGTAAGTGCATTATCTTGTTGCATTACTATTATAACTATAGAATTTAATTAATATTTTGCTTTATATAGACTCGAATCTTGCAACAATCTATATTAAGTATATACTAATTTAATTTAAGAATTATTAGTTTATTAAGTATTTAATAGAGCAATTCAACTAGCGAGAGAACTACCTGTACGTGATGCTAGCTACAAATCTATTAATATTGCGATATTTGACAAAGTCAAGTGTTCTTAGCAACGACAAACAAGATCTTCGCAAACGTTTAATGCAATTGTTACGACAAATCGATCGATTAAATTGCGAAAACAATAACAACATCAATTATTATTATTACTATTATCTCGAATCTCTTACGTATAATAAGATACGTGTAATCGAAAATACGCAAAATTATCTATAATTATTATTATTTATTTCTTGTATACGTCAATTGTCGTTACGATAATTGTTATATCACGATTACGAAAAACGTGTTTTAAAATATCGCAAAAAAGTTTCGAAACGTTGTGCATATAAATTTAGAAGAGCTAGAAAAAAATTATATACGCACATATTACACAAGTAGAAAATCAAAAGTTTTTGTCGCATATAAATTGATTGCGTTGAAATTACGTGTTTTAATTAATCGCAATCGTCTTTTATCTTAATTATTTATACGCTTAATTGCGCATTCGAAGCTAAACGATAAGAGATTTTGTTTATTTTAATAGACAACAATAAGAATATTTAATTTTGTCGAAAGCAACGTTTTCGCTACGTCTCGAATTAAAAGCGTTGCGTATATAAATGTACGAAAAAAAGTTAACATTAAGTTTAAATATTAAGATTATATAAATACAAATACGAATACTACGCATTAAGAAACAATCTTTACATAATTGCAATTTATAAAGAAAACTTATATGTAAATTCTTGAAGCTCTTGTTTTTGATGTGTACGAATTTAAGAATTTAAACTTGTTGAACGATATACAAGATTTTCTTTTGTGAATTATAAATCAACATGATTTTTACAATTCTTATGAAGAATTTCTTTGTATTACGAATATCACAATAGTAATATAAAATATTGAAGCGACGTAATTTAAATTTGAAAATTTGATCGCGCAATACATATAGAACTCGCATAGACTTTTAGGAATGTTGAATCAAGTATAAAAAAAAAAAAAAAAAAATAGAGAGATTCGATTTTTTCTAGTAATAGAAATTCGAGAGTAATTTGAATTTTTTTTTCGAACAATTATAATATATTCTTTGTATTAACTATAAATTCAATCTTCGAAATTTAGTTATTAGTAACTTTTTTTCTAGCAATTAAATTTTTTTTTTTTTGTATTATTACTAATAAGATTTAATTATTTATATAGTAGTTGTAAATACAATATCTTTAATAATATAATATATATATTAATAAATTTAATTTAAAATAATCTTAAACTTTATTCGAAAAATTTTCTCTTCTCTTTTTATTACTTAATTATTACTCTTTTTTTGCAATATATATTTTATAATTTAACAACAATTTCTTTAAGTCTAAATCTATAGTATAATTATAGTACTTAATTATTATGATCTACTTAATTATTTGCAAACTTATTTAAGATTAATTTTATTAATATACTTTTCGAACAAAACTAAAAATTTGTTTAATATTTATTAATAATACTAGACATAAAAATATATCTTAAGTTATTTATATTAACTTAAAAAGGTTTAAAATATTGTCTCTTTAATACTTTTAAATTAAATATTTATTCTTTATAATATTAATTCGAAGATTTTGATTATTTTTATCTTAATTTAAATAAAAGTATTAAAATTGTTAAAATAATTTTTTTTCAATAATTGCAATAAACTATAAAAGTATTAGCAAAAAATTATATATATTATTATATTGTATTATTTTTTTAGTAATATTTGCTTTCTATACTTCTATTGTTAAACTATTAATTAAATTATAATAATAACGAAAATAGATTTGAAATTTAGTCTTGTATTTTATCTTATAATTAATAATAATAATATTCTTCTTCTTATTCTATATCTTGTAAAAACTTAATTTTTGTCTAGAATTTAAAATATTAATAAGATTGTATAATATACTATTAAATTCTTTTATTTTTTAATAATATTTTGCAAGTTTTATTAAAACTTTATTGCAAATTTTTATTACAATCTTTGTTAAAAAATAAATATTTATTTTAATTATTTTCTTTAGATATTCGAGCTAATTAAATATTGTATCGAATATTCCAAATTTTAAATAAATACTTGTATTAGTTATTTGTAAAATTATAAGAATATAATATATTGTTAATAAATAAAATTAATTGTTATTTGTTTTTATCTAGTTTTATTTATTGTATTTTTTTAATTATAAGAGTATTTCTTTATTTAAAGATTAATAAAATTGTACAATTAATATATATAATAAGATATTAAATAGATAGAATTTTAACAAATACGAATATATTATACTATATTACGCTAATACTTTCGTTAGAAGTATTAGAGAGAATTATACTATTAAAGAGATTTAAGAACGTTTTTAGACAATGCAAGCAATTACTTAATAACAAGAAAGTACAACTTAGTAGTTATAAAAATAAGTTGAGACTTAAAATAAATTAAACACAATTTATAAGAAAGTTGCGTTCGAAAGTTATATATCTTTTTATTATTTAAGATTTAAGATATTTAAGATATTTTAGATCTTAATTATTTCAATTATCTTAATTTCAAATTTAAGATGTTCGAAAATTAAGTTATCTTAATTGTCTTAATCTCAAATTTAAGATATTTAAGAGTTAAGTTATCTTGATTATCTTAATTCTATTAGTAGATCTTCTCTTTCTAATTATCTTGTAAAGAGCGATGCGCAACAAATAGTACTTATTAGCACACAATTTGTAATATACTAGTTTTTATAATTTTTTATAATTTGTTTTTAAAGGACTTTAGAGCGAAACAAATATTAAGCTAAATTGTTGATAGCAACTATAAGAGCGTAAATCTAGATAAAATTTAGCAAATATATTGTTTCTTTGTATTATTACAAAATTTGATTTTCTTTTAATTATAACAAATAAACTTGTGCTTCTTGCAATATTTTAAACTTATATTTCTCTAACTTATATAACAATATTATTAGTTATTGCTTTTAATTTGAAACTTATAATAAAATTCTAAGCTACTAGAATAATAATATAAGTAACAAGTTAAACAAGAAATAAAGTTCTACTATTTGTTCTTTTAAAATTCTTGTTAATTTAAAGCTCTTTTAAGTTTGTTTTTAAGTGTATTATTATTGTTTGTATTATTAGTAACAATATTAAGAATTTTATATTTAATCTTAAGAATTTTTAAGATCTTTATAAACTTTAATATTAACTAATTACTTATATACTTAATATTAAAGAAACTAAATTTAATAAGATATTTGGGAAATTAAAATATAATATTAATCTAGTATATTAATACTTCTAAATAAATAATTTTTAAATAACTAGATTATATATTTAAAGTAATAGAAATATATTAAATATCTTTAATATTTATCTTAATTTTTTTACAAAATTTAATTGAAGTTTAAGAAAATTATTTTTGATAATTTTGTAAAATCTAGAAGTACTAGTTTTAATCAAATTTTTTTTAATAATTTTTGAAAATAAGAATTTTTAATATTTTAAAAGAGTAGATTTAAATTAATAAAAGTTTTATATAGTTAATCTTCTTGATTATCTTAAACAAAGAAGAACAATAGATTAATATAATTTTTTTTCTAATAATATATTAGTTTTGTATTATTTTATTGTATTATTAATTATAACTTACGCAATTAAAGACTAGATCGATTGCAATTTGCAATCTAGATCTTTTTTGTTCTAAATAAAAAGTAAATTAAAGATATTTTTTTGTATTTGTTGTACTTAAATAATTGTAAGCAATAAAATAATTTAAAAATTTGTAAAAACTTTTGCAAATAATTTTAGAAAAACTCTCTATAGTTAAAGTTATCTAGAAAATATTTATTTAAAAGTTTAAATTGTACTTCTATATTAATATTTTTCGTCTAATATAGACTAATCGCGAAAATTCGAATTTATTACGTAACTCGATTTTATAATATTAGATTTAAATTCTTGGCAATTAAGCGAAAGAATTTGTTCTAAGAAAGTCGATTAAGTAGCTTGATTTATCAATCCTGGCAATTCGATTTTACGCTAAAAATTTGGGTCGGATTTCGATTCCAACTTTTTGAATCGAAACTTGATTCGACGATCAATCTAGTCTAATATAAATTAACAAGTTTCGATTAAATTTTATTTAAAGACTTTAAATAATACAAGATAAAAGATTAACTTTTTAAAAATATCGATTATAAATCTTCAAAAATTTCTTATTTAAAAAATCAATAGAATATCAATATTACTTTTTTTTCTTTTAATAATATCTAAATAACATACTTATAATTTAAGATCTTTTTATTTGTTCTATTAAATTTTATTTAATTAACAATTATTTTCTTTTTCTCTAAATAATCGTGTTAATAATTAAGTTTTATTTAAGTTCTAAGTAAGACAAAATATTATTAAATATTATAGAATTAAAAAGCAATATTCGATTTAATAGTTAATTTTATCAATTATTCTTATAATAAAGTTATCTATTTAAACTAAGTACGTCTTTAAATACTAGATTGCTTTATTTCTTAATTTTTATTTGTCTATATCTTTATATTTATCAAATAGCGTTAATAAGCAAAACTATATACTTATTTTTGTATAATTTTTATTAAGTTTTTCTCTAAATAAAGACAAGTAATATTAATCTTATCTTTCAAAAACAATAAATTGCTAAATTATATACTTGCTCTTTTGTAAACAAATATAAACAATTTGCAAAATTTTCTTTTAATATTCTATTAATCGAAAGCAATATTTATCTATTGTTAAAAAATATTTAATTTATTATTATTTTAATTTATTCGTATTAATATATTATACTTTAATATTAATTAATCTATAAAAAAATCCTATATATTCTGGAACTTATATTAGTAAAAAAAAAGATTTATATAAATTATTTTTTGCTTGTTTACTTCTAATTTAAAATATATTTTGAAAAAATCTAATTTTTATAAACAAACTTTTTAGCAAAATTTGTTAATAAGTTTTAATATTCTTTGACTTAATATAAAGATATTCTAGTATATCTTAACTTTTTTTATTAATATAATTAAGTATAGCAATAAACGTAAATAACTAAATTCTAGTAATAATATAAATTGATACTTTAATTATAAGATATAACAGTTATCTTCTAGATTCTTTGTACTTACTTTAATATTAACTTAAGTATATTTATATAATCTACTCTAATAATAGCAATATTGAGTTGCAAACTTATTACAAACTTATTAATATTTTTAAATATATTGTTGTATATTTTGTTTACGACTTTGTATATTATAACTTGTAATAAATTATTAATTTTACTTTTAACTTTGTTTACAATATTTTGGAATAAAATTAATAATATTAGTAGCAAAGAGAATCAAGATAATATAGATATAGATTTAAGAAAAAAAGTAAAGAAATGCAACAATATAAATACAAAATTAAGAATTAAAACAAAAAAAATCAACAATATAAAAGTAAATTTGAAAAACAAAGTAGAACTAGAAGAGAACAACAATATGAAAGTAAATTTAAGAAACATCATAAAAGAGAATAATAATATAAAAGTAGACTTATAATTATTGTTACTCGAATAGCTTTTCGATTTATTTAAGATATCTATCGAAAATAGAATTTCTTGAGTTAGCAATTTAGTTTATTTTATAACTTTAATACTTGTTAACGTATTTACTATTATAGGAAGATATTAAATTATTTTATTTTTATTTATTTTATTTTATCTTTTTAATTGTTAGTTTTTACTTGAGTTTATAATAGTTTAAATTTCGCATATTATTATTCTTTGTTTCTTATAAAAGTTTGTTTGTTCTATTGTTTTAAAAGTTGAAAGATTAATATGTTTTGTTTAATAAATATTCAAAGTAAATTATAGCTATAATATACTAATTTTAAGCTATTAATATAAGAGATTTTTTTTATTTAAGCTAAAGTATATCTATTGCAAAAAAATAAATTATATTAATATTATTTATTGTTAAATTAATCTTAAGAATTATTTCTATAATATTGTTTTCTTAAAAAAGTAACTAATCTATTACAAAGCTTTAAGATTAACTTTAACTTTTTACAATTAGTAACAACTTCTTCTTTTTTACTTATTGTTTATTTTAATATTTACAATTTATTATTATTATTTTTGTATAAATTAAAAAATAATACAATAACAAATTAAAGAACAAGAGATATTTTAATTAAATCGCTTAAAAATATTAAGCTATAAAAGTAAGCTTTATTAATACTTTTCTAAATAGAAAGATATTCTTTCTTCAATTATATTATAGAAGTTCGATATATAATAATCGAATTATTAATAATTGCAAATTTGTAAAATTAAGTTTTTTTGCAAAAGTAATACAATAATTATTAACTAACAAGGAATATTAAATATAAGATAATGTTAACAACTATAACAAAGATTGCAAATTACTTTTATAATAAATTAATAAAATAAATATTAAAGAGAACGTTAAATATATATAAGATACTATATAATAATTAGAGACTTAAATAGTAAAGATAATTTAAGAAATTTTAATATATATAAGTTCGAACAAAACGCAAAATATTGTAAAATTAAAGTAAATAATTCTTTGCAACTAGAATAAGAGCGCAATAATTAAATATATAGATATTATATATTTAAGATTTCAATTATTTTAACAAAATTATTATATTAGATTAATCTCTTCTAACTTTATTATAATATTACTATTGCGCAGAACAAAACAAATTGAAGCAAATATTAAATTACAAGATTCCAATTTGCTTTAGATTAAATCTATCTCGAATTAAAGCAACGTTTGCGCAGATTAAGTTAAGTTATTTGCAAGTTATATTCGAATTTAAGAGTATATTAACTAAGCAGTTTGTTATTAAAAACTAACTCTAGATAATAAGTTAAACAAAATAAATAAATCTAAGTTTCTAGCAATCTTTTTGTATATTTCTTTTTTATACTATAAATATAATGCAAAGAAATAGTATTTAAAATACATTTTATTACTATATATATTTTCAATTCTTAGTTTTATAAAAAAGTGTTAATTGCAAGCAAAATACAAGGAAAATATGCTACAATATTTTAATATAAAATATTAATAGATTTTCCAATTGATTATATATTGACTAAAATAGAAATAGAAAATATAAAAGAATTCTTGCTATAAATACAAGTACTTAAGCTAGCTTGCTAAGAATTTTATTAAAAAACTTATAAAATTCGAAAAGAAGTTCTAAATCTGCATTAACTATAATTAAGAACCTAGAAAAATAATAGTATTGTTATTCTAAATATTTGATCTAGTATATCTAACTAAGAGATAGAGTACAAGTGTTTACAATATACTTAAGACAATATTTGCAATATTTAAGATACAAAAAAAGATAATAGAAAGTTTATTGCGTTACTTTAAATAGACTAATCGCGAGAAATCGAAAATATTACGTGAGAGCGTCAAGATTTGGTTTCTCGATTTTTTTTGAAATCAAATTGCTTAAAATAATAACTTTTCGACTAAGCTAAACTTATTGTAGTAATAAGCTAGCTTTTTTAAGCTATTTGATTCTATTCGATTTCTTGACAATTCAATTCGATTTCAAAGTTGGGACCAAATATGGAATCGACAATCAATCTAACTTTAATCGAGCAAAAATATAATAAAGCAATACTATTAGAGTCAATTACTATATCTTCGATTGCATTAAGTTTAATAATAGAGTTAATCTCTAAATTGTTTTATAATATAAAAACAAAATATTGTATAGAAATTCTTAAATCTTTAGACAATATATATAATATTTTTCCTAAATTGTTTGCTTTAAAGCAAGAGACAAAAGTTATAATAAAATTGATATTATATTAAATAATTTGTCTAGAGTAGATATATTTAATAGATATAATTTGTTTTATTTCTATTAATCTTTTTAGTTGTTCTTAATTGCAATATTATATACAATATTTATACAATAGTTTCTAGCTATTATTAAGATACAAAATTAAAAAATATTTGATATATATATTTTTAGATATATTCGAACTTCTGTTATCTAAATATTATCTCGATATATTAAAAATCAATTTCTATAATACTTGTAAGAATATTTAAATTGCTCTAATTATTAAGCTATCAAAACAAATACTTGATATATTGCGCAATAATTCTTAAATATCAAAAAAAAACTAAAATTTGCAATCTTCTAGTTATCTTTTTATTAATTCTAATAATCTTAATCTTATAATGAATATTAATAGTAATTTATACTTTCTAGCAAATAACAACAATAAACACTTTTAACTTTATTATTTAATAATTTCTTTATAATTTGTTTATACAATTTGTAGATAAATTATTATATATACTAATACAAAGTCGACTTGCAACTAAAAATTTTATTTTTTTTTAATTTAATCTTCGTTTGCAACTATATTAATATTGTAATACTAGTAGTATTTTCTAATTTATTTCTATATATATTTGCGATTGTATATCTTGTTTCTTTTCTTCTTTGTTCTTCTTTTCTTTGTTATTGCTAATATAGATAGACTAAGTTATAGCAATTGCAACTTATATTTTACACTTTATTTTAAACTTCTTTAAAGAAGTATTATTTTTAAATTCTAAATATAGATATTAAAGCTTATTCTTCTTAAATTTGTATTATTTAAGAATTATAATTGCTTATATAATTATTAGATCGAATAACTTGTACAATCTATATATTTAAGAAGATATTAAAAACAATTGTTTGCAAAAGATAGTAGCAAATATAATTGCAAAAATATCTTATATTAATTGTAATATTATTAACAATTAAGAATTTAATTGTTGCTATTATATAAAAATAGAAATTTTATATAGAAATTTATATAATACTAGAAATTTAATATAGTTAATTAATATTTGCAAAGATATAATTTAAATACAATAAATTTGCAAAATATATAGATACAAAAATAGATAGAATATGCAAATTCTATATACTATTATCTTTGTACTATTTAAATTTATTAATACTAATATTAAGTAATTTTGCAATCTTTTCGATATTTATAGATTAACTATTAATTCGATTTTCGATTTTAACTTCAAGAATTAAATTTAATTAACAATTTAACTTTAGAAATTAATTTAAAAATTAAATTAATTTTAATTATTTTAAAATCGAATCGAATTAAATTGAGTTAATTTTCGATTTTAAAAGTCAAAATTAAATTGAATTGTTAAAAAATCGAGAATAATATTATTATTTCAAAAATTACTATTTTTAGACTTATATTATTATAACTTTAAAATTTTTACTAGAGTATAATTTAATATATTTCGAAATTACAATTAGACTTGTTTATATTATTATATAATAATTTACTTAAACTAATTGTTGCTTGTATTACTATTTTATATTACTTTTTTATTTTAAAGAGATGTTACGCTAGTACTTTCGTGAGAGATATTAGAGAGAGTTATGCTATTGAAGAGATTTGTAGACGTCTTTAGGCAATGCAAGCAATCACTTGATAACAAGAATTTGCAGCTTTAGCAATCGTAACAATAAGTCAAGACTTAAGATAAGTTGAACACGATTCATAAAAAAGTCGTATTCGAGATCTATATACTAAGAGATCATCAATGCTCTTTTTGCTCTTCTAGTAGAGTTGGTAGAGCATTGCTCCCCTGCTCCCCTAATAGAGCTAGTAGAGCATTCGCTCCTCGTGCTTCCCTAATAGAGCTGGTAGAGTATATGCAGATATTCGTTCTCTGTACTACACTCTTGCGTACTTCATATACTGCTTGGCTCGTAACAAGAGATTCTCTTAATATTCTCAAGTTTACAACTATATTTTATTCTATAATAGTTTGTCTAATTTAATTGTTACTTATATTATTATTTTATATTACTTTTTTTTTGAGATTCTCTATATATTATTTAAAAATATTATTTTTATTATTTTTATTTGCAATATATTTAATTCTTTAAAAACTTTAAGTTAATTACAATTTCTAATTAAAGATAATTCTCAAGAATCTATTTTGCGTAATTTGCTATTTAATAATTTATTTTCTAATCGATTTGCAAGTTAATTTAATTAAAATTTTCCCATTTTATTTTCGATAAAAGAATATTTTTTTGACAAAGTATTAAACAAAATTAAAGACAATTTTCTATTACTTATATTAAGAGAGAAAAACAAATATGTTAAGTAAAATTTAATTACTAAAATTTAATTACTAATATTTAATTTTAAGAATAGTAATTATAAATTACAATTAACAAGAGTATTTTAAACAAAACTTATTTAAGATTTGTTAATTTATATTAGATAAAAAAGATTAATACAAAAGTATAGTTTAAACTTTAAAATAAACTTGTTGAAGTAACTTTAATTGTAGAGAATTTTTCTAAGATTATTTATAGAAGTTATTGTAAATTTTTACATTATTTAATTGCTTAAAATTATTCAAGTACAATAAATGTAAAAAAATATCTTTAATTTATTTTTTGTTTAAAATATGAAAAATCTAGATTGCAAATTACAATTAATATAGTTTTTAATTGCGTAAATTATAGTTAATAATACAAATAATTAATGAAAAACTAATATATTATTAGAAAAAGAGTTATATTAATCTATTATTCTTCTTTGTTTAAGTTAATTAAGAAGATTAACTATACAAAAATTTTGTTAATTTAAGTTTATTTTTTCGGATTATTAATAATTTTTATTTTCGAAAGCTATCAAAAATACTTCGATTAAACTAGTACTTCTAGATTTTACAAAATTATTAAAAATAATTTTTTCGAATTTCAATTAAATTTGTAAAAAAATTAAGATAAATTTTAAAGATATTTAGTATATTTCTATTGCTTTAGATATATAATTAAGTTCTTAAAAGATTGTTTACTTAGAAGTATTAATATACTAGATTAATATTGTATTTTAATTTTGCAAATATTTTATTAAATTTACTTTTTTTAATATTAAGTATATAGATTGTTAATTAATATTAGAGTTTATAAAAAATTTAAAGTTTTTTAAGATTAAAGATAAATTTCTTAATATTATTATAAATAATACAAGTAATAACAATACTTTTAAAGACAAACTTAAAAAAACTTTCAATTAACAAGAATTTTAATAGAATAAATAGCAAAATTTTATTTCTTATTTAACTTATACTATTAATTTAATAATTTAAGATTTTATTAACTTTTAAATTAAAAGCAATAACTAATAATATTATCGTACACTTAAAAAATATACAAGTTTAGCATATTATAAGAAGTATAAACTTGTTTATTGTAATTAAAAAGATATCTACTTTTATAACAATATAAGAAGACAATATATTTGCTAAATTCCATCTAGATTTGCGCTTTTATAGTTACTATTAATGAACTAGTTTAAATATTTGCTTTGCTTTAAAGTTTTTTAGAAACAAAAAAAAAGTACAAAAACTAGTATAAAATATTTGTATTTGTTGAAATTTCATCTATCTAATACTTTGTTATATATATTAATTACTCAATTTTATTAATTTTTAAATAGAGAAATTTTCTTAAAATTAAAGAATACAATAAATTAGACTAGATAAAAGCAAGTAATCATTAATGTTACTTGTTAAAATTATATTAAATTTTTTTACAAATATATTCTTATAGTTTTATAAACAACTAATATAGATATTTATTCAAAATTTCGAATATTCGATGCATTATTTAATTTTCTTAAATATCTAGAGAAAACAGTTAAAATTAATATTTGTTTTTTAATAAAAATTGTAACAAGAGCTTGCAATAAAATTTTAACAAAGTTTGTGAAATATTATTTAAAGGTAAAAGAACTTAATAATATATTATACAATCTTGTTAATATTTTGAATTTTATATAGAAATTAAGTTTTTACAAGATATAAAATAAAAAGAATAGTAATAATATTGTTAATTGTAAAACAAAATTTAAAATCAAATTTAAAATCTATTTTTAATATTATTATAATTTAACTACTAGTTTAAGAGCAAAAATATAGAGAACAAATATTACTAAAAAGATAATACAATATAATAATAGATAATTTTTTGCTAATACTTTTGAAGTTTGTTGCAACTATTGAAAGATTCTTAATTTAACAATTTTAATGTTTTTGTTCGATTTAAGATAAAAATAGTCGATATCTTTAAAATAATATTATTATAGAAAATAAATATTTAATTTAAGAATATTAAAAAGATAATGCTTCGAATTTTTCTAAGTTAATACAAATAACTTAAGATATACTATTGTATTTAGTATTATTAATAGATATTAAACAAACTTTTAATCTTGCTTAAAAAATGAATTAATAAAATGAATTTTAAATAAGTTTGCAAACTATTAGGCAAATTATAATAATTAAATACTATAATTATATTATAAATTTAAAGTTAAAAAAAGTTATTATTAAATTATAAAATATATATTGTAGAGAAAAGAATAATGATTAAGCAATAAATAAAGAAAAGAATTTTTTTCGAATAAAATTTAAAATTGTTTTAAATAAAATTTATTAATAAATTTAATAAATTTATTAAAGATATTGTATCTACAACTATAATATAAACAAATAAATTTTATTAGTAATAATGCAAAAAAATAATATATTTAATAACTTCGATTGCTAGAAAAAAAATATTAATAATTAAATTCCGAAAACTCGATTTACAACTAATACAAACAATATATTATAATTATTTAAAAAAAATCATTCTAGAATTTCTATTACTAGAAAAGATTAAATTGCTTTATTAAATATTTAATAAACTAACAATTCTTAAGTTAAATAATTATATACTTAATAAAAATTGTTGCAAGATTCAAGTTTATATAAAGTAATATATTTATTAAATTCTGTAATTATGATAGTAATGCGACAAGATAATATATTTACTAGAAAAGAAAATATATATAAATACTTCTACAACTTCTTAAAATACATCTAAGATTAAATTCTAGCTACAATATTTATTCTTCTAACAATTGCAATTCTAAATCTTGTTATATAATATTTTGCAAATTAGATCTTAAAATAAGTACTTAGAAATAAAAAAGTTTATTAACTTTTAATATTTTCTAATCTCTCGAAATACAACAGTTTTAGACTTCTATTTTTGTTCTCTTTATCGCAAAACATTAGTATATTAGTTAAAAATATATTATCTATTTGTATTATCTTGTCTACGTTAGCACTACAAATACTGTATTTTTAATAATTTTATCTTCAATACTCTTGTTTTTAATAGTATTTAATTTATCTTGTTTAAATTGATTACAAGAAATTATTCTATTGTAAGAGAGCTTCGAAGCAAACTTTTAAACTAGCAAATTAAGTTTGTTAGTTATAAACAAGATATATTGTACTACTTGTATATATTATTTGTTTGCTTTGTACATGTTATCGAAGATAATAATTCTAACTAAAATAGATTAATATATACGTAAGAAGTAATAGAGAAAAGCGCAATAATTTTCAGAACTTTTATTGGTAGAGACGCGTCGAAAATTGCGTAAAAATTGCGTAAAAACAAAGGCTTAAATTAACAATTAATAACAAGATTATATAAAAAAAATTATAAAAAAATTAATATAGATAAACTTGTATTACTTATCAATAAGATTAAATAAATAATAATATAAAGAGATAACAATTGTATTAAGTAAAAAATTCAAAGTAAATAAAAGTAAAAGTAAGAGATAACTCTAATTTTAATATATATAGTTTTTACTTTAATCTGTAAAATTATCTCTTAATATTTTATTTATAATTCTATTAATATTTAAAATCTTTTTATATTCTAAATCTTATAATACTCTACTAAATATTAAGATATACTTATAATTTAATATACAATTGCATTATCTATATGTGTTACTAGTAGACTAAGCTAAGAAATTGCATAGATAATAGAATTGCTATTAATTAATTTAAAAAGTATTGCAAGTTGCAATCGCATATAAAAATAAAATAATAATAAAAAGAAATTGTATTAAAAATATAGTAACAATTGCAAAATTATCTTAATTTATATTAAGAAGTTGTATAAAATATTTATTTAAATAGAAGTCTCTTAGTTGAATTGTAAAGTTATAGAAAACCATATTAAAGATAAGATTAATAAATATTCAATTAATTAGAATATTTATAGTAATATATTTGGATAATACAATAAAATATATAATATTAACAACTTAATAGTACAATGCTTCAAAAATTAGCTTGAACAAAAAAGTGAAGTAGAAATCTACAATTGAAAAGATAAAATAGATTAGAATTATTTAAGAAACGCAAGCAATATATAAGAATACAAATATAGTAATAATATCTTTCTTTTAATATATATATATTATCTAAATATATTATTTGTTTTCCATATTTAAGCTAATTAATATTACAATTAAGTATTAACAATAAGTTTAATATTAATAGAAGCTTCTCGATATTTATAAAATTAATTGTAAAAATAATTTAATAACAAGTTATTTACTATAGTAATTTAGATAACTTAAAGAGAGCTAATAATCTTGATTCTTTAAGTTTGTATAGCAACTTTGTTAAGAAATTTGCATTATCGAAAAACGCAAAAGAGAGAGAAATTTCTAATTCTATTAATATTAAGATGAAGAGTTCTAACAACATTGTCAAAAAGAATAATAATAATCAAGAAATTCAATATATAGTTTAAGAAAATACTAAAACATTGAATTATAACTACTATAAAGTTACTAAGTATAATAATAATAATAGCGAAGAGAAAATTGCAAGCAATAAAGATTAAGATTTTAATAACAAAAATAATAACAAGATGGAAAGCAACTTGAATTAGTAGATTGATCGCGTCGGGTTGGGTCATCGAGTTCGAGTCGAATTAGAATTTTAATATCGAAAAGTCGATTCAAATTACGATATTAATATCGAGTATTTAAGTCGAATCACGATGTTAATATCGAATATCGATTCAAATTTTCGACTTAATTCGTCAAGACATAAAGCGATTTAGTAGTAGAATTTGTAGACATAAATTGTGTGTTAAATTTTATAATTTTTTTTTTAAGATGTTGCATAGTAATGAAATTAAATAATGCATTTAATTTCTTTAATGTATGTGTAATAATTAGTTTGAAATTATTATAATCTCTCAATTAGCTTCATTGTTATCAAAAAAAGTGCATGTTTGAACAACAATTTAGTTGACATATTTGTTAAAAAAATTATATATTAAACAATAATTTCGTTAACACATTTGTTCCAAAAAGTGCATAATTAATGTATATAACGAAACAATACGTTTAATAAATAATGCAACAAGATAATGCAATTGATAAATTATATAACTAAATAGCTTGTATTTTTGCTATTTATTCTTAATTTTAATTATCTAAATATGACGAAAATATTTCGATTTCAAAATTTCGAATATCACGACGAATATTTATTTTCAATCATTATTATAATGAATTTCTAGATTGATCATCAATTGCGTCATTAATCGCATATTTTTTTGTTAAATGATCTTACGTTGTGCGTAAATGGCAAGTAGATTGCTATCTACATACATAAAGCAAAACATTAGTAAATATTGTAAAGAATCAACGATAATGCAAATAAGTAATGCACTTACTAAAAAAAAATTTAGTTAAAAACGCTTTAATAGTTTCTTAAAGTGTTTTCAATGTCGAAATCTAAATTTTGTAATTTTTATTATTCAATTCGTTCTTGAATTTGTTATTAGAAGCTTCATTTTGAAGAATTTCTCGCACTAATCTTTCGAAAGATCTCTTAAAAATTAACAAATTCGCAAACTTTTAATATTGGCAAATTTCTCTTAGAGTTACAATCTTAGACTTAAATTTACGCTTCTTCTATTGCAAAAACTTAATTAATGATAGCTTGTTACATTACTTGTTTGCATTATTTTTTAAATCTTAAACGTTATATTTTAAATGAAGTTTTGCTTTTGCTCTTGTTAGTTTCTTTATCGTCGCAATCTCGTAATGTTATATTATTACAAATTGTTTTCTTAGTTTTTTTATGTTTTGCATTAAGTATGTTAGCAATTCGCAACAAAGAATGCATTACTCGAATGCATTACTTATTTGTTTAATACGCGTCATTATAAGATCGTAAATAAGAAGTTGTTCACGTTAATTGTTTGAAAGAATTGTATCGACTTAAAGATAATTAAGTTAACGAACAATAATGTGATCAAATAATTAAAATAAGTGCTTAATTATGTCGCAATATAAAATGAAAAAATAACTTAATTAGAAGCAATAATGTGATAATTGTGATAATTTTCAATTGTGATAATATTAAATAAAGATAAGATTCTTAATTCTAATTTTGATTTTAAACGCAAAAATTCACTTTATGATTGCGACACTTTTCTTTTTCACAAATTATACACTAGTTAACACATTTTCTAATTACTTATTGCATAGACTTATATAATTAAGTAAGAATATTAATTTGCATTACTTGTATGCATTATTATAAAGACTAATCAAAAGCGCAAAATGTTAATTCTCTCTATTCTTTCTTAATCAATTGTTAATCGAAATTGTGTCATAATGTGAAACGCAAATTAAAAATTATTGTACATTAAACAAAACATAGATTGAATAACTCTTCATAAACGATTAATAAAGCTTAAAGCTACGAATGTCTATTAAGAAGCGTTCAAAAACAAGCAAATAAATATAAAGAACAATGTTTAAGACTTGATCACTAATGAGCGAGTTAAGAAGAATCTTCGTAATATTGCATTTAAGTAATGCATATATGTTCAAAAAATTAATTATATAATAGTTAAATGTTTTAAGACAAAATTAATAAAGAAGATTAAAGAAAAGAATGCTACGAAGCAAGCAATCATTAATGCGATAACAATGAAGATAGCATTTGAAAGTCAACATCTAATCGTAACAAAGTCTACTTCTATTGATCAAATATGTATTGTATTTAATGTAAAAAATAAAACTAATATACGTGTTAAACTACTACTAATTACGACGAATTTAATATTAATATGTCGAAATATATGATATCAATTATTTAAATTATTTAGCAACGTATTTTGCATTATGAAGAACTAGATAAGCTAGAAGCAACTTAAGATCTAAACGTAATCAATGAATTTAACAAGTTTGTGAGCACATTTTTTAGCGACAAAAATATTGCAAATCGTGAAATATTCAATTCTCTTAATTCGATTAATAACGAATTAACGAATTTAATTAAAATGAATGATAATAAAATTAAAATTAAGTACGAAAAAGTCAAAAATGATGCAAAAATGATAAAGAACGAATATAAGTTTACGAAGTATAAAGACGAAGATAATAACAATAAAAATCAAGTTAAGCATAAAATTATAACGATCTTAGATTAGTTAATTAAATCGATCAAGATTAAGAATAGTTAACAAGAATTCAAGTTATGTTGTTATGCAATTTATTAATTACATTATTTTGTTACATTATTTATCAAACGTATTGTCTTGCTACATGCATTGTTCGTACACTTTTTCTATCAAATATGTTTATTAAAAAGTGCACTATTTATACACTTTTTTTAACAAATATGTCAATCACATTATGCATTTTTTTTATCAAATATATTAATTAAAAAATGCATTATAATAATGCATTCAAATTATTTAGAAAATTAAAATTAAATCATTAACTTAACTTTTCTAATTAAAGAGTTCGACAATCTTGTTCTACATAGTCTTATTAAAGATTGCAAAAAAAATAAATTATTGTATTTTAAAAAGAATTTGAATTTTCGATTTTTCAATTCGCGATAATAATAACACACAATCTACGATATAATCTTAGATAGCACAATAATGCTCTCGTAAATCATGACGTAAATAATGTATCATTATTATTGCAAGTTGAACGCGCTATTATTAAGTTATCAAGACTTTAATATTTGGTCATATTATGTTTAAAAATATATAAAAATCTAATATTTCTAAATATTTAACATAATTCTTAAAAAGTCAAATATATTAATTTAATGCAATATAAGTAATTTAAATGGATTACTAAATTGCATTACTAAATTGTATTATCTTTTAATTATATTGTTTCGAAACATATATTAACAATGCAAAATTTGTAACAAATATAATGATATCAAATCTCTAAATACTAATTAAACGCAAAATATCTTGCAAATTTATTCTAAAAGAATTATTAAGTTTTTCAATCGTTAAATTATCGTTTTTTTTTGATAAATATTTTACGTTTCGAGAATAATCTCTTTAGAATTCAAATTTATAGTACGATTATAATACTTAAAAAGCATTATTTATTCGATCGATTTTAAAGTCATTTGTGATCGATTTTATTGACAAATTCTTCTAGCAAAACTAAATATTTTTTCAATGCTTATAAAGAATATTGAATACGAAAGAACGTCTTTAATTATTTGAGCTAATTTTAAGAAGTTCGAGACGTTATTTTTTCAAAACTTTCATATTAAAGTCTTTTCGACAATGACGTTAGTGCGAAGATATTGATCGTTCTCGCTTAAAGATAAAGATCGACGTTGACTTCGTTAAAAAAGAGTTCGTATAATTATCGCAACAAACTATATAATTATTAACAAATAAACGATTGCATTATCAATTTGCATTATCTTGTTAATTTCGTTAGTTCGTTGCGTTTTGATTCTTGAAGTTGTAATTTTTTTTTCATAATAACAATTAAAATAATTTTTAAACTCTTTCTTGTATTTGTCGTAATAAAAATAATTAATTTTATTGAAATTTTATTTTTTAACATTCTTTGTGTTTTAATCGTAATACAAGTTTAACTTTTAAATAAAATCTAAAATTATAACGAAACTGTATATTAGTTCGTCTTTGTTCTTATTTTTAAGATAGTATTTCGCGAGTTTTGTAAAAGTCAATTCGCAAACTTTAATAACAAATGTTTTTAAAAACACGCATTATTGCGTATAATTCTTTTAATAGCATCAAAATAATTAAAAAAGCATTAAACAATCGAAATTTTAAATGTATATTAATATTAATTTATAGAAAGAACATAACATATTGTTAACAAACAATACTAATAATTATTTGTTATTTTTTAATTAAATAGCTTGAATCTTTAAGTCTTTCAAGACTTCGTCGACTCATATATTGATTATGTTGCGCAATTGATATGTACGTCGAAACATTAAATAGATAGAGTTTCAACGAATGCGAATAACTTATATTAATGTTCGAGACTTTGTTTTAGCTTCAATTTAAAACTTTTAAAAGCGAAGCTTTCAATAAGAAGAACTATTGATAGCAATTGTAAAAGCGCAAATCTAATTCATTTATTAGTAAATGCATTATCTCTTTGCATTACTTATTTAAAAATATTTTTTTAACAACAATGCACAAATTATTGCTTGTGATTACATTCTTAACTTGATCGTCTTTTAATAATAATATATTGTTGTTATTTAAAGTCTTCGATTTAATGACTTTAATAAATTCTTAAATTACGAAATTAATAATATAAGCTATATAAAAAATCGAATTCTATACTTTATCTTATAAAGTGTCGCGTCAATTAAGCGTATTTTTAGGTTTTTCTTTTAAAGTGTTATTGTTGCTTGCATTGTTCGTAACAATCTTAAAAAGCTTGTTTTTAATATTATATATATTTAAGATTTTAAGAAGCTCTTGCATTAAGTGACGATCAATATGTTTAACTTAAAGAAGCGTAAATTTATTAAGATATTTACGATATTAAAATGCAATATTCATTCAATATATTAATACTTCTAAATAGACGATCTTTTAAGTATTAAATTATGCATTTAACGCAATAAATACACATCGTAATTCTTTTAGATCTTGCTTTATCTTAATATGAATGTTATCGTATTTTAAGAAAATTATAAATGACAATTTAGTGCGATGCATAAAAGTAAGATTTGAGCGAAGCATTTGTAATAATCGTCAAAAATGCTTATTTTCGATAATTCGAAAAGATAGATTTAAGACAATAAAGATTTTGCATAATATTTGTTCTTAATTCTATGAATCAAATTAAAACGTTAAGTCGATATGATTTTTTTTCTATTAATTTGTTAACTTTGCATTATTTGTTTGCATTATTAAATTAAACTTATACAATTAAAAACTAACTCAAGTTATAAAAAAGAATTAGATTGTTTTCGTTTTTTGCAAGTAATTGTCTTGCGATGTTTAAATATATTGATCGTACTAAAGTCACTTATGATTGTAGAATAATTTAGAATTTTGAGACAATTCTTGCATGTTATCTTAGAATATTCTTTTAATGATAAGATTATTTAAATAAACATGTTTTAAACATTGAATTATTTATTTGTTTTAGTCTTTTTAATTCAAAATAAATTTTTTTTTTTTTTGAATCTTGTTTGTGATATTTTTGTTAATAAATGTTTGTAATTATTATTGTTGAAATTAAGCATTAATATCAAGACTTTACTTAACGTATTCGTTGTTCTCTCTTAATCTTAAAAAAGAATTATTTTGACAAATTTTATCGATCGCTTCTTGAAGAGCTCTTTTTTTAAAAAAAAAAATTAATTAATATCTTGTAAGTTTTGACTTACGAATTGATTAAAATAAAGATCACTTAAAATTGAGTTGTGCAATATCGAGAAACTAAACTCTTTTTTAATCGAAAATATTAATGAATTGTATACATCGTTAGAATTAGACATTTTGCAATATATTTTGCAAAGAATAGTAGTCTTGATAACAACAATAAATTATTTAAAGATAAACATTAATAATGTAATAAAATAATACAATAAAATAATGCAATAAAATAATGCAATAAAATAATGCAAATGACGAAAAAATAATAAAGAAGAAAATTGTTTCGTTCTTGACGCATAGATCTTTCGAAAGTCGTGGCATAATAAATTTAAAAATAGAAATTCTTGGCATTATGACGATATTTTCGATTGCTTAACGATTCGAGTCGATAACTTAAATCGAGTTAAAAATCAAGTCGATATCGAGTTGAATTACAATGTTGATATCGAGTATTTAAGTCGAATTACGATGTTAATATCGAATATTCGAGTTAAGTTAGAAAGTTAATATCGATTCCAATCTATGAATTAAATTATTCAAAATAATAATACAATAAATAAGGTTATTAAAATCTCGAACTAATAACTTTATAGACTTAGCTTAGAGAACTTATTATTACAAATTAATGTTACAATGCATTATTATATTGCATTACTATATTATATTATTAAATCAAAAATATAAAACTAAGATTTCGAACAAATTAATTATAATCTATAATAGAACTAATATCTTAACAATTCGATTTAACAATTTGATTTAATTTTCGATTTTAAGTTTGAAATTAAATTGAATTATTAATTTTAATTTTAATTTTAGAAATCGAATTGTTAAGACTTTCGATTCGATTTAAATCGAAAATCAAGATTCGATTTAATTTCTTAAATCGAACTCGATTTTTCGAATCGACGCAATTAGTCTAGATATTTAGTATATTCTCTAAAATCTAAAATCTACAATTAGATTAAAAGGTTTGTATATCTATTAATATTTTATCTTTGTAAAGTATCTTATATATACTATAGCTTATCTTAAATATATTTTAGCAAATATTCTTTTAAACATATTAATCGAATTCTATTTTTTAAAAAGTTTTCTTAAATATTGCGTTGCTATCTATTAAATAAAATAGAGTTGTTTTGCTATAGAAATAATCTAGCGCATTTTAAGTTCTACTATAATAGTCTAAAAGTTTAATCTCAATTATCTTAATTGCTTTTAATAATTTTTTTTCTATTTTCTATTTTTATATCTTAAATATACTTTAAAAGATTTTAATATATCGAACAATTTATTGTATATCTTAAAGATACAATAAATAGTAAAAATATTAACTGTACTTAAAATCTTAATATAGATACAAAATAAATTAATAAGTTTGTTCAAATATTAGATTTAACTCTATTTATTAAATCTAGATTGCAAATAAGAGTTAACAAACTAAGTAAAATATATATTTAGATCTTTACGCAACAAGTAGATTCGAACAATTATGTAATATATTAAGTTTTACTGTATTTTAATATTCTAAAAGAGTTTTAAGAATTATATATAATTAAATTTTATACAAACAGCTTTTAATATAGTTTAACTTAACTTAGTCTTTGTTCTTTTCTTTTTAAATCTTAACTATTAAATTTGCTTAAAAAACTTCTTTTGCTAAGAGCTAATATTAATAAAGATAATTAATCTACATATTTATATAGATGTTAATAATTGCTAGAAAGATTGATACAAAACTTAATATCTTTATTAACATTATTAATAGTCTACTTAAGTTTTTAATGTTTAATTTATTTCTATTTCTATTTTAGTTTTTCTAAAACTCTTTATTAGATAGAGTTATTAATATATATTTAAGGAACATCTTTATTGCAAGCTGCAATATATATATTAGATAGAGCATATATTTTATATAACTACTATTTGCTTTGTTTTTATTATTGTTCTAAACTTTGTTAATAATATTGTTTGTACTATTATTAATATTATTAATATTAATAAATATAGATAGAATTCTTAAGATATCTTGCGCACTTGTAAATACGTAAATATTAAGAAAATAAATAAGATTATTTATAATAATATTGTTGTTAAATACATTGTCGATAATAATTGTTAAAATTCTGCACAAAATATTATATTGCTAAAGACTATTCTTAATTAAGATTGATATATTTTTCTCTACATATTTGTTAACAAAATATTTAAACTCTATAAGTCTTCGATAATAATATTGATTATTATTAATAAAGAAAACAATTATTGTTAAATAGAATTAACAATTAGAGATTAATTGTATATCTATAGTTAATAAAAGTTTAATATTGTTATAGAACAATTTTTTTAACAAGTCTTGCTCTATTTAAATTAATTGCTTTAGAAAACAATTTTAAATTTTAAATATATATAGAAGTCGAATATTAGTATCGATACAAGAAAATAATTATTAAGTCTTAATATTCTTAACAATATAAAATAGTATATTAGTTACTACAATCTATTATAACAACTAATTCAAAAAAATCTTTTTATTAATTTTTTTTTATTTAAGCAATAATTGTTAAAGCTCTATTCTATTGTTAGTATCTTTATTTCTAAACATAATATTTAAAAAGTTTTGCAAATATCCAGCAATATTTCTATTTATCTAAAGACTATATATTTATGAAAAGTTTTTTACTCTTTTAAATATATTATTTTTAATAGATATTTGTCTTAAGTCTTTGTAATTTATAGATTTTATATAGTTTGTGCTTTTAATATACTTTTTTAAATGCAAGAATCTATTGTTTGTCAATCTCTTATCTATATTAGAATAAACTAAGACAATATTGCAATAATTGCAAATAATGTAAAAAGTATTATTTTATATTATTGCGTCTTCGAAGTAGTTTTGCTAAGTATTAGATTTTTTAAACTTATAATTTTAACAAATATTTTTACAAGACTTTTGTACTTTATTATTTAAATATTATTTAATAGTTGTTTACTATTTTTCAAAAAATAATTTTTGCTTAACTATTTATATATAATAGCGTATATTATCTTTAATTGTAAGTTTATTAAAAACAACAACTAAAAATAGTAGAATATTTTCTAAATTTAAAGATTCTTTAGTTTAATTTACTTATAGTTAACTTAACAATAACGTAATTAAATTTATCTACAATATAATATTGTACAATAAAATAGTTAACAATTTTCAAGAATATTATATTTAAATATAAGTGCTTTAAAAGCAATATCTTGCAATTGCTTAATATCTCTTAATTAAAAGTTTCTATTATGAAATCGAAAACTCAACTTGTATCGACTATATTAATATTAGATTTTAATTATACTATTTAAAATTATAATCTTCGATCTATTATTTTGCAAAATTAAACAAACTATATAAATTCTTCTTGTTTACTTGTACAATAAACTAAAAACAAACTAACAAATTATAAAAATTGACTTTCTTTAATATTGTAAAGTATTTATAAGATTAAAGTATATTAAATTAAGATATTTCTATCTAATTTGTATTAATATAACAACTAACAATATGAAGAAAAAACTATTGTATTTTCTTATTAATCGATATTAATAATAAAAAACTATACTAAGAATATTTATAAATAAAAAAGAAAGTATAGCAATTTAGAGAACAAATTTTGTCTATAAAAGAAATAAATACACAATAATATATTATTCTAATAGTATACTATATTCTGGAATATTTATTAAATATTTCTTTTTTGCAAGTATAAATATACTTTTGCTTGTATTTGTACTTTAATATATTAAAAAGTTTTGCTTTTTTTTATATTTAAATTTAAATTATTTCGATTATCGAAATTGTAAATCTATTAATATTTTCTTAGCATAAAATACTATTCTCAAAGATAATATACTAAAATAGATAGAAAGATTGCTACAAATATTATATTTTATTAAATTTTTAAATAGAAAAAAAAAATCTTTTATATTAAATTAGTATTGTTATATAGAATTAACTATCTATTATAGCGATTTTTTTTCTCTATACTAGCTTTGCAACGTCTTAATTTTAAAAAACTCTATTAATTATAAACTTAGCAAATATTTAAATATATTTAATTGTTTCGAGAATCTATTTTATAGTCTTTTAATTTCTTGTTATACAATTGATTATTTTAATACGCTTAATATTACTAACTTGTATATAGGTAATAGTAGTCTTTAACCTGTATATATAATAGTCTAGATTAGAAGTATTAATATTTTTGACTTGTTCTATTAATATTTTGTTTAAAGTAAACTTTTCTATTTGTCGACAGAATTTCTAGCTATTAATATTATTACTTAAGTTTTTTATTTGTTTGTACTTTATTTGTAAATTGCAAAAATATCTAATAAGCTTGCAATTAAATATAGTTTTCGACAAAGTAATTGTGAATTTAATAGAAGCTATTTGCAATTAATTATAAATATTATTTTAGCAATACTTTGCGTAAGAAAATATATTATTGTTGCTATTTACTAAGATATTAGTTGCTATTATAAAGATATTATAGATTATATATAAAAAAGAAGATAAAAAACAAAAAAGTAAAAACAAAAAGAATAGAATATGGTCGAATATATAACTTTAATGGAGATTAGCTCTATTTATATTTTTTCGCTTTTAGTATTAATCTTATTGAAATCAAATTTAATAGATAAATTATTATAGTAATTACTAGAATTGTTACAAAATTTGTTTTAATAATATTTAAAAAAATAGAATAATATATATATATTTAATAATAGTTTAAAATCTAGAAATCTATTATAAAATACAATTGAAAATTGTATTTTAATTGTAACTATAAAATACTAAGATTTTAAAATAGTATTATAAAGTAATGTTACTTTTTCTTTTTTTCTTTTTTCTTTTATATTCTTTTGCAAAGATCTAAATACTCTAGCTTTGCTATTAACTTGCTATTAAATACTCTATATTGCTTGTAAACTTTGTTCTTATTAATAAAAGTCTTTTTCAATAATTTGTATTAAAGCAACAATGCAGTTCTTAAATATTATAGAAGACAAAAACAAAAACATTATTATATAGAATAATTCATCTATTGCTAGATCTAGCATTAATATAAAACAAAATTTTATTAATATTCTATTTATTATAGCTTTGCGTAAACTATATTGCAATCTTAATAGTATAAAAAATTTCAAAATATTTTATTCTAAAGATAGATTTTTCTAGATATTTTTCTGTTAATTTAATAATTAATACTAATATATAATTCTATATTTACAAAAGATCTGCTATTTTTAAAAGTTAAATAATTCTTATTGTTTTTAAAGCAAGCTTTTAACAATTAATTAAGACTATTTAGAAACTAGATAAAAAATATATATAGATTATTAATATCTAAGTATATATTAGTAAAAGTATTGTTGTTATATAAGATAGCAATAAAAAGTTTCGATAACAATCTAATGCAATTAATACTCTTTAGAAAAATAGAAAGTTATCAAAGCTATATTAATATTAATATTTAAGAATAAGTAATTTGCTTTAATAATACTCTATTCTATTTATCTTTCTACTAATTAGAAATTTAGTATATATATTTTGCGCTATATATATACAAAGAATTACTATAATATTTAAGAATCTAAATTTAATACAACAATTTGCTATTTCTAATTGTAAGTATATATTTATTAATTTAAGATATTTGCTAAGTAGACTGGTCGCGCTGACCCGGAAATGTCACGTGCAAATGCCAAGACTCGAGTCAAAAAAAAATCGAAGAATCGAATCGCTCAAAGTAGTTTAGTCGATTACTATAAATAGTTTAGCGCGCTTCGCGCTAAACTACTTTGAGCGATTCGATTCCAAAAAATCGTCACGACCCGATCTTGTCGTCGGGTTGAACTAGAGGGATGATATTATAATCTAGCCCAACGATTAGTTTATTGCTAAGTAATACAAATATTATATTATTAATAGATTACAATTAAAATATCTTTTAAAATTTAATCTACAATTATATTAAGTTAAAAGAAAGATATCTTGTTAACAAATATTTTAAATCTCCAAAAACAATATTGGTTTTAACAATTTTTCTCTCTATTTTACAATATAACTTGCAATCGAGAGTTAGCGATAATAGTTAAAAAGAAAAAAAACAATAGACAACAAAAATAGTAAGACAATAGAGTTATACAATTATTGGCAAATCGGGAAGATAACTTCTACTAATTCTAACTAGCAGTTTGACTCCTCGAAGAGTACATAGGCACAATAGCTCTCAAACATATAGCGCTAGCCTAATTAGGAAATAAAAATCTATTGTATAAAATTGAGACTAAATCTTCGACAAATTTTAATTTTAGTCTAATTGAGCTAGCATTAAGCTCGTAGTCTATTTTTGAAAACATAGTTTAAAAAAAAAAAAAATTTTAGAACGTTACTTTTAAAAATAGACTACAAGCTTAATACTAGTCCGATTAGACTAAAGATTAAATTTTGTCGAAGATTTAGTCTTAATTTTATACAACAATTTTTTATTTCCTACTTAGGCTAGCGCTATATGTCTAAGAGCTATTGTGCCTATGTATTCTTTAAGAAGTCAAACTGCTACTAGTAGAAGTTACCTTCCCGATTTGCTAATAATATATTGAATACTTTAATCTTTAATATATAAAAAACATTATTAATATTATTAAAGCAATTAATATTTTGCTATCTAAGAGACGATTTTATATATATATTTTCTTTTGTAAATACAATCTTCTGTTCTATACAATATAATTAGACTATAGCGCATAAAATTTTATTCTTTTTGTTATAAGTAGCTTGATATAAATTAACTATATACAATTAATAATATATTAAAATCTTATTGTTCTTTTAAACAAATAATAACTAGACTAATTGTTGGAAATCGAATTATACACAAATTTGATTCTTGATACAAATATTATACAAATACTAATTATATTAGAGTAAAGTATAGTCTAATGCAATTAGAAATTTGATTCGATTTCTAGATTTAAGAAAAAACCGAATCGAACAATTAGTTTATTAATAACTAGACAATAGAACTCTATCTATTATTATATTAATTATATTAATTATTGCAGTTATGAAATAATTATAATATCTAATTTGTATTTAAATTATATTAAAAGACAACACAAAGCTAACATTTATATATTAAGAGAATTAACTATTTTGATAGAGTTTATAGTAAATATATTCTTAATAGAAGCAAAATTCTTTTAATTATTTAATATCGTATTTTCGATTTTTTTTTGTAATTAGCACAAAAGTTCATTGCGCTATATTAATATTAATATCTAAATTGTACTTTTTAAAATTATAATTCTTGTTCTATTATTAAGCAAATTTAGACAAATTATATTAATTATCTTTATTTATATTTGCAAAGAACTTAAAATGCGCAATTATATTATATTATATAACTTTTTCTCGCTTTATAGAATATTTGTGCAACAATAATAAATTAATTTACAACGCTTCTATCTAGCTTATATTAGTATAATAAATAACAAGATTAAAATAAAATTATTATATCTTCTTGTTAATCGATATTAATAACAAGAGACTATACTAAGAATATTAATAGATAAAAATAAAAATACAATATATTAAATATCGAGTTTTTTGCAATAGTCTAACAATCGAACTTTACTATACTTTGTACATTATTAGAAAGAAATTTATACAATATTGTAGAATATTCTTTTATATATTAATCTCGAGACAATATTGTAGCAATAATACTAATATAGCTGATAGTTTATCTCTTTTATCTATCCTTGTTTCTAGATTTCTAAGATTAATAAAAATAGAATCTATTAATAGAATCTTAGTATATAATATTGTTCTCGAAGATAATATGCTAGAATAGATAGAAAGATTGCTACAAATTATATATCTATTTTTGTCTTAATATTAAAAAATTTTTTTTATACAAAATTATTGTTATTTATTATAATAATCTTATTGCTAAAACTAATACTCTCTTTCTATATTATCTAAGTAGTATATTTGTTTTATTAAATGCTATATATTATTAGTTTAAAGAGTTTTAAAATAAATAATTAATTCTTAGTATTTATTGCCTGCTTGTAATTTTTTTTGATATTAATACTTCTATATTAACGCACTTAGTTTTACTAATACTACAATATTCTAAACTAACTCGAAGTTTTTTTAGTCTATAAATAATAGCAATTGCATCTATCTTTTTAATTACTTCTATTTTCTTTTCTATTTTCTTTTCTATTTCTATTTGTTGTTAAGATTTCTATATATAAGAGTTGCAACTATATTTATTCTCTCTCTTATATTTATCTTGCATTTTACGCAATTGTTCTTTTAAATTTCTTGTTAATACTATTTCGAAAGAAAAAGTAGTACATTCTACTTAAATCTATTATATATAAATTGTATATATCTTTCTAGTAATTAGAAAATTTAGAAATATATATCATTATTATAAAGAATCGAGAAATTTGTTTTAAAAAGAAGATTTTAATAAGATATTATAAATAACTTTAATATATCTACTAATTGTTAGCAATTATTATATAACTTTTAATTTTACTTTTTTAAACAAATCTAATATTAATTGTTCAAATTTCTTAAATTATTGTGTAATTTTAATCTATTAATTAATACTTAATTAATAATATAATTATAATATAAGTTTAAGAATAAATAGTAACTTAATAAAAACTAAAACAAAAAACAATATGAAGAGTAAAAATCTTAATATAAAAAAATTAAAGTTTAAGATAGTATAGTTTTACTTGCTAATAAAATAATCTTTACAAATAATAATAATAATATTATTATTATTATTATTATTTTGCTTGTAATTTACTATTATAATTCGAGTACAAAATATATATTTAAAAGTAATATATTACGCTAGTACTTTCACAAGAGATATTAGAGAGAGATTTATGCTTTGGAGAGATTTGTAAACATCTTTAAACAATGCAAGCAATTATTTGATAACAAAGAATTGTAGCTTTGTAGTCGTATATTACGAGCTTATTAAAGCTATACTAGTGATTTAAGTTTTACGTTCTAAGGGCGAAATTGCTATTATGCTCGACATGTTCGAGAAACAAACATTCTAAGCATGATGTTTAACATATTCGATGAGCGAACATTGCGAACAATTATGTTCGCTATGTTCGACGAACGAGCAAAACGAGCAATTAATATTTTCTTTGTATATAGAAACTAGAATGCAACTTTTTTATGAATTGTATTTAATTTATTTTAAGTTTTAACTTATTGTTACGATTGCTAAGTTGCAATTTCTTGTTATTAAATAATTGCTTACATTGTCTAAAGACGTTTACAAATCTCTTTAATAGCATAACTTTCTTTAATATTTCTCACGAAAGTACTAGCGTAACACTTTGAACATTCTAAGAATGTTTATATTAAATTAATGCGCTTTTATTTTGAACAATAGCTTAGCAACATTACGTCGATTCTCTATTAATAAAGACGACAAAATAAGAATTAACAAGTCTAACGATTATTATAAAGATTATATTGATCTAAAAAACTAACTTATGCAAATAAATATCTATTTTATCTTTTATGTTGTTTTAACGAACAAAAAGACAATTTTCGCATTCACATTTCTTAGAGAAAGAACTTAACATTAACTCAAGTTAAACTTACGCAAATATCTAGAAAATTATGATGAAAATTCTCGTGCAATGTTTACGAACTTCGATAATTTTAAGAGAAAACTTCAAAGAATCTTTGAAACATTTATCGAAAAACAAATTGCGAAAAAAATAATTTAACATCTAATTTAACGAATTTTTGCAACAAACTACGTAATTAGATTTTAAGAATATGTCAATTTTATTAAATAAAACGATATCGCATTTATAACAATGTTTCGACGAAATCTTAAGAACAATTTTAAGAACGAAATTATGCGCGATGACAAATTCGTTAGCGATATATTTGATTTTATCGATATAATTATCGATTTCGACGACAAGTTGTATAAAAGAGTTATGAAAAAGCAATATAATTAATTTTACGAAAAAATAGAAATATTTTTTGAATTAACGATCAAATATTATTAGAAAGAATTTCGTTTTAATTAGAAATATAATAATTCAAACTATCGAAAGCTTGCATTTATAAAATTGAATTTTATTTAACAACGCAAAAAAAATTTTTTTAGAAGAAAGCAAGATAATAAATTTCAAAAAATATGCTATTTATGTAACAAATTAAGTCATTTCGCTAGAAATTGTTAATTACGAAATTTAAAAAATCGTCGATAAATCAATGTTATATTAAGAAAGATATTTGATAGCTAAAACGACATTAAAAAGCAAATTAACACAAAGACAAACATTCTTAAAACTAAATTAAACGACAATTATTATCTAATAGAGAACTTAAATTAATTACAAAAAATTCTAGATAAAATATTATTAAATAAAACATTCGCATTTACGTAAAAAATTAATTAAGCATTTTAAAAAACTATTAAATCTTACAACTTAATTATCGACTTAATTGAAAAATATAATTAGAAGAACTTTTACGAATGCATAAAAGACATTATAAATTATCTTAAGACTTTAATTAATTTATCGAAGATCGTAAACGAATGCGAAAAAAAACTAAAAAATAATGTCATTATAAAAAAGAATATATTTAACATTATTATGAAACAATTAAATTTTATAACGTGCGAAGATCTTAATTGAACAACTTGTTACGACAACTTATACTAAACTTATTTAAAAAAAAAGAACGAAATTAATTAATTTTTTAGAAAGTTAAAATTAACAATTTAGCAACAAAAGAAAGCTTAGCGCAAATAGACGTTTTAAGTAGAAGTTACAACACAAAAATAAAGAAAAGTTTAAATTTTTTAATAAAAAACATATTAGAGAAATACAATATATTAGTTTAACAATAACAACTAAACTTAACAACACATATATAATGTTTTATCACATTAATTAAGATTAATAATTATCGACTTATAGCAATGATCGATTTTAATACAATAAATAATTTTATAATTAAAGCTTTTGTAAAAAGAAAAAAGTATTTTATTTAAAAGAAATTTAACGCTTACAATTTAGTAATTGTAAATCGAAATTTATTACTTGTAAAAAATGAAAAAGTAAATAAAAAAACGAAATTACTATCAATAGTTATTTAGCAATATTACGAAAAACTAATTTTTAATATAATGAAAATAATTATTTATAATATCGTTTTAAAAATGCTTTAATTAAAGTAACACAATTCAAAAATTAATTAAAATATACAAATATTTAGATTTGCGCAATGCGAATACGCAATTCACATTCAATTTACGTATTAATAGCGTTCAATAATAAATAAAAAATTAAATCGAAATTCGATCGCAAGTAGCGAATTTGCATTTTTGTAAAAAAATGATTTAATAAAGTTTAATTTAATAAACATTAATAAAAATTAATTAAATTACAAAGTTAAAATAAATAAAGAAAATTGCGAATTTTTTAAAAGCTCTAAATTATTTAGTACAACGAGAAAATCGCTAAAGCATATATTACGAATATATAACAATTGAAAGCATTTATTTTTAAAAAAAAAACGATTAAAATTTTATTTAAACATTAATTGTAAAATTATAAGATTAAACTTAAATTAAGCAAGCAATTTACGTTTGAATTTATATATATTTTATTCAAAAAATTAAAAACTTTTCGCGAATATTTAACAAAAAACGAAAAAAAAAAATTTATTAAAAAATTTTAATTACAAATAAAATACTTGATTTTCTTTGTATTTAAGAAAAATAAAACTTTTCGTTTATGTGTTAATTATTGAAAGCTAAACAATATTACGATAAAAAATTAATATTTACTATTTAATATTAGCGAACTTTAAGATCGATTATTTAAAATAAAGTACTTTATCAAATTAAATTTACGAAAAGCGTACAATTAAATAAAAATAAAAATAAAGAATGAATGAAAAATAGCTTTTCGTATATAATATAAATTATACAAATATATAATAATGTCGTTTAAATTTATAAACGTTTCGACAACGTATTAAGAAATAATCAATAATATATTACGACAATATTTGAATCAATTTGTTATAATATACTTGAACAATATCATAATTTATTCAAATATTTTGAAAAAATATATAAATTATGTTTTTAAAATATTAAAATGTTTAAATAAAAAAAAATTACATTTTAAATTAAAAAAATGCGAATTTTATCAAAAAAAAATTAATTTTCTTGAATTTGTTATTAAACGACATGAAGTACACATGAATTTCGAAAAATTGCGAGCAATTAAAAAATAAAAATCATTTATTAATATTAAAAAAATTTAATTCTTTTTAAATTTTATAAATTACAATAAAAAATTTATTAAAAACTACTTCGTTAATGCAATATTATTAACGAATTTTACGAAAAAAAAAACGTCATAAATATAAAAATTAATAATAAAAAAATTATTTTAAAATCTTAAATTAAAATGCTTAAAGAAATTAGTATTAAAGATGTACAATTTACGATTATTAAATAAAATTAAAATTAACGTATTAAATTTAGTTATTGATGCATGCTTTAATTAAGAACATAAAAACATATAACATCTAATAATATATTTTTCGAAAAAACTCTTGTTAATTAAATAAAATTATAATATTTACAACAAGAAGTTACTCGCTATTGTAATCTTTTTAAAGTTATAAAAAAAATACATTGAAAAATTGTTAAAACTTATTATTTTTATAAATTACAAGAATCTTTTATATTTCATTATTATTAAATAATTTAACAAAAGATAAATGCATTAATTAAAATAATTCGAACAATACAAGTTTAAAATACAATATATATTAAATAAAGATAATGATAAAGTAAACGCACTTAGCAAAAGAAATAATTATATAAAAACGAAAAAATCGTTTAATTATAATATACTTAAAATTAACAAAAACAAATCATTATTAACAAACAAATACAAGTTGAATGCTATTTTACGAATACTTAAAGACAATAAAAAAGAGTTTTTAATAAAGAAAGAAAAACTTCAAATATTTATCGACAAAATTGACGAATGTATAAAGAAACATTATAATAAATTATTGCAAAAACATTTGAAAATGATCAAAATTCTTTAGCTTTTACGCTAGCATTATTGATTTTTTTAAATAAGACAAACTATTAAAACATATATTAAACGATATCTTAATTGTTAGCAAAACAAACATAATACACATGCGAACTATGACAAAATTTAATATTAAGAATTATTTAAATCGTTATAGAATAAAGTTACGATAAACTTTATTATTAAGTTGCTTAAGTCGACAAATTTAGCAGTTAAAGACAAATATAATTCAATACTAATAATAATTAACAAATTTATTAAATACTCGCATATTATCGCATGCACAGAGAAATTCATAGTAAAACAACTAAAATACATTGTATTAAATCAACTTATACGATATTACGATATACTTAAGAGATTAACTAGTAACAAAGATAAACTCTTCACGTCTAACTATTAAAAAACGTTGATATTAATGTTACAAACGAGACTTAGAATGTTCACTATTTATTATTCGATTATAAATGATTAAATAGAACGAATAAATTAAAGTCTAAAGCAATATTTGCGATATTATGTTAACAATACTTATAATAATTAAGTATTATTCTTATTTATAATGCAATTAGCACTTAATGCAAAGATTTTAAATATCATTAAAATAATTTTATTCTTCGTCAATTATAACAAAGAATTTAATCTCTTTAAGAAAGAGCGAAAGCATCTATTAACTTAATTAGCTATCGAAAGAGTAACGACATTAAAAAAAATACACGATAATATCTCAATGATGTAAGAAAAATCAATTAAATATTAAAACAATAAACGAAAAAACGACATCTTAATAAAAAAAAAATATGTTTTTTTACAAAAAATCTTAAGACAAGAAAGTTAAGCAAGAAATTAAATTATATCAAAATCGAATCGTTTCTTATTAAGAAAACAAAGAGACTAATTAATTACGAATTCGATTTATTCAAAAATGTCAAAATATTTCTAGTATTTTATATTTTATTGTTGAAATCAATAAATTTAATTATGTCTTTATAGAACACATTTTATTTTTATTCGCAAAAAAAGAAACAATATAAGATTAAGAAAATTCTACGATAAAAAGATTAAAAGTATTTAATTAAATAAAAAAAAATATTTTATCTCGAAAAACATATAAGAGTCAAAAGAGAATCTTAATCGTTATTAAAATTTTCTAAGAAAATTTCATTAAAAATAGACAAAAAAGCGATAATTTAATTTTAATTAATCGAAAATTAAAATTGTTCGAATGATATATCGAATAGCAATTTAAAGATCTTCGCAATAAACTTAATAAAATGTGCTTCGTTTATCTTCAAATTATTAATGTTTTTTTATTTCGTTACAATTATTTCTTTCTTTTTATTCTTTAGAAAGTTAAACTATTTTTTTAGTTAATTTAGCTTAGCACGCGCTTCGCGCATTTTTTTCTTTAAGCGCATTCGTTTTTCGTAAATTCGTTTTATCAAAGTAAAAAAAATTGTCAAATCACAATTACGATTAAATCGCACACACTTTACACACTTCTTAAAATTACTATTTACACAAGATCTTACTAGACATCGCACAATTGCGACAAAAACGCATTACAAAAGACACAAATTCTAAAGTGTCAAAAAAATCTTTTTTGCGAAAAAAGAAATTTTTAATATTAATTTTTCTTGAAGGCATAATAAAGAGACATTGAATTTCGAGACAAAAATCTTGAAAAAAAAATAGTGTTACGAGCTTACTAAAGTTGTACTAGTGATTTAGAATTTATGTCTTAAGAACAAACTTGTTATCATATTTGATATGTTCGAAAAGCGAACATTCTAAGCATAATGTTTAATATGTTCGATAAGCGAACATTGCGAACAATTATGTTCGCTATATTTGACGAACGAACAAGGCGAACAATTAATATTTTCTTTGTATATAGAAACTAGAACGCGACTCTCTTATGAATTGTATTCAATTTATCTTAAGTTTTAATTTATTGTTACGATTGCTAAGTTGCAATTTCTTGTTATCAAATGATTGCTTGCATTGCTTGAAGACATCTACAAATCTTTTCAATAGCATAACTCTCTCTAATATCTCTCACGAAAGTATTAGCGTAACATCGTAACAATAAGTAAAGACTTAAGATAAGTTGAACACAATTCATAAGAAAGTCGTGTTCAAGATCTATATACTAATGAGATTCTTCTATGCTCAATATACTTAGTATGTTTAGTGTTTGAGCTCACTAAGTCTCTTGAACATTTGCTTAGTATATTTAGTTGTCAAGATCATTAAGCATGCTAAATCTATACGTATTCATATCTTGTACTACGAAGTTCTAGGAACTTCTTATACTAGTCTAGTTCTAGATAGGGTCGTAACACAATAGTAAAAGTATTATAACTTAATTTGAAGTATCAAAATCTATTATATAATATATTGTCTAAAATAGCAAATTTCAATAATAGAACTTAAATCTTATTTATCTATTTTCTATCTTAATTGTTGTAACTTTATTGCGTCATTAATTTTGCTTAAATTTAATTTATCTATATACTTGAAGTTCTCTTTAATCTAATTTTACGCTTTTAACAATATATATCTTAGTTGTTAACTTAAAAGAACTACTATTTTGCAAACATTTTAATACAAAAAAACTCGAAATTCTTAATACTATTAAATTAGAAATAATCAATTCTAGTAATCTTTCTAATAATTTAATATTAATTGTTAAACAACTATCTCTTTCTTTTAAACAAAAAAGAGTAGTTTGAAGCAAGATTAATTTTTTAATTTTTAAGATTAACTTCTATTAAATAATAATAAATATTTAAAAACTTAAGAGAAGATCTTTGCTTAATTTTGTTATTTTAAATATTATTAATAAGAATACAACTATAAAGCAAGATTATATTGTTTAATTTTATTAATAATATTTAGTTATAAATATATTGCAAAAAGTAATAAAAGCAAAACTTATATAGATTTTCGAAAATAAGTAACTTGCTTTAGTAATTCTCTAGTCTATCTATTTTTATATTAATTATTGCTACAAAATATGCTCTACGCGCAGTGTTTATACAATTAATGTTTAGTATATTTAGAAATCTAGCTTTAGTACAATAACTTGTAATTTCTAATAGTAAATGTTAATATATTAACTTAAGATACTTGTTAATTAATATAGATTTTATATTAATTACAAACAACAATAGAAATACTCTTTACAATCGAATTTTCTACTATACTTAATCTAATAAGAGATATTATATCGACAAATATTTTTAATCTCGAAAGATATTAATAATTTTAATAATTTCTATATTTATTTTACAACTTAGAGAATTAGAGATATTCGAATTAATCTTAAAAGACAATATTGACAACAAAGAAGATATAAAGAATAATAAAAATAACTTAAATAATATATAATAAGTAGTAACAATTAATTAGAAAAGTATATTTAAAAACTTGAAAAAATATCTTTATACTACTATTATACTTAAACTATATTTTGTTTTATATTATGTTTTATTATTAATCTATACAAAGACTATTGTGCGAAACAGATCAGATTAAAGCGAGTTTTATCTCTAGTGAATCTATTTCGGATTAAACTTTTAGTTAGAAAACTCGCTCCAAATAGATTCTTAGATAAAAAATCGCGATTTGCGCAAATAAAAAGATTGCTAGAAATAGATTTGCGTAAATTCTTGACGTCAAGCTCTATATAAAATAAATAGCAAATTTGAATTTGCGATTTCTTTAAGTTTCAAAATTAAACTCGTGCGAATTTTCGACTTAATTCAAATTATTTAAATTAAATTCTTAGAGACAAAACTTGTCTCTAATCTAACTTGCGCGCAGATTGAAGCAAGTTGAATTTAGATTAATCTAACTTGTTTTGCGCAATAACAGAGACTTCTTTAAAATACGTTTAAGAATAAATAGAAAGATAACTAGAATTTGTATATATTTTAATCTATAATTAGTTATATTTAGAAACAACTTAAATTTACAAATCCAATTTATCTTTAATTTAATTCAATCTATATTTAACAAATTAAATCGAAGATATTAAAATCTATTCGAAATTTAATATATTATAAGTTAGATTTAGATTAAATCTAGATTAATCTATTTTGTTCTACACAATATATATAGCAACTTTGTTAAAGAATTTGTATTATTAAAAAATACAAAAGAGAAACAAATTTCTAATTTGATTAATATGAACTTAATATTAATAATAGAGAATTTTAACAATATTGTTAAAGAGAATAATAATAATTAGGAAATTCGATATATAATTTAAGATATTATTAAATTATTAAATTATAAATATTATAAAGCTATTAATATTAATAATAATAATAATAATAATAAGACTAAAAGTAACTCGAATTAGATTGTTTAGAATAATAATATAGCAAACAAGATTATTAAGATCTTAAACTAATAATTTTATATACTTAGCTTAGAAAACTTATTATTACAAATTAATATTATATTAAACTATTATATTAGTATATTATTATATTATATTATATTATTATATTATATTATATTATATTATATTATATTATTATATTATATTACTATATTGTATTATCAAATTGTATTATTAAATTTAAGATATAAAACTAAGATTTTAAACAAATTAATTATAATCTATAATAGAACTAATATTCTAACAATTCAAATTAATTTTCGATTTAATTTTTAATTCTAAGTTTAAAATTAAATCGAATTATCGATTTTAATCTTAAGTAGACTAATTGTAGAAAATCGAATTTTATGCAAATTCGATTTCCGATGCAAATAATATACAAATACTTATTATATTAGACTAAAATATAGTCTAATGCAATTAGAAATTCGATTTAGTTTCCAGATTTGGGAAAAAATTAAATCGAACAATTAGTCTAATCTTAAGAATTGACTTGTTAAGATTTTCGATTTAATTCGAATTGAATTGCCAAGATTTAATTCTATTAATTAAATCGAACTCGATTAATTAAATCGACGCAACTAGTCTAATGTTGACTCGAAATTCTTAAACATACAAAATTTGCAACAACTAAAATAGTTACAATTCTTGCTTTAAATATATTAGCCAAGCAATTTTATAATATGCCAAATATTTAAATTAATACTTGAGATTCTTAATAAAATATATCAAGAAGTGCGAAAGTTGGTAAAATCGATCTAGAATAATTTGGAAATAGGAATCTAAAAATAAAACCAAGAATTCGCAAGCGTTGTAAAAGCGCCAAAAGCGCTTGTTGTTTTTTGGTTGAGAATCGACGATTAAATGCGATCTATGGATAAATACTCGCTTGCTAAGTCTAACAATCCCATTGGAAAAGCAACGCCTAAAGCCAAAAAGCCAACTGCGAAATAGAGAACGCCGTGCCAAAATGCCCCACTTAAGCCCATCCTTCCTCGTTGAACACATAAGAGCTCGCCGCCTCCTCTGCAGCTTGAGGTCTCACGCGTTACCAACCTTTCCAAGAGTGTGATACTACCGCAATGTGGAGTGCAACGCTACCCATCACTGGCCTGCGATTAAGACCCCTCGCTGCTATCCTTGGATTGTAATCCCATGAAGTCTCGCTACCTGTCACTATCTCCGGGTGCCAGATCTTCCTTGCTATCGCCTCCGAGTGGCAAGTCTTTCTAAGTAGGTGTTGACGGCAGCACCGGCGTTCTAAGAGTATATTAGGAGCGGGGGCTCTTAACATTGTTCGGTCTGGGTTGCACCGCATGCGGAACTTGGCCCCAAGTCTTATCGCGCGCTGATGGCTGTCCGTTCCAATGTCTCAATCCCTGGTTGTGTTCTAGCTCGCAACTCGGCTTGCTTATTGTTACCATGGTGCTCATGTCGAGCTAGCTGTTCAGATACAAGCGTGACATCCTTTGCGTTTCTACGAGGGAGCTGGGCTAGTTCGGCGACCGGAGGCGTCCTGTTGCTGCCAGGAACTGTGTAGTTATAAGTACACGGTCGGGGTTTCCTAAAAGCTCGGTCAAGTCATTCACCCTTAGATCGTCGTCCCAAAGGGTCTCCTCCCGGAGATTTGCATAGAGTGGGCAATGCAGCAGCACATATTTTACTGTTTCTCTTGATTTACACATGCAACAGGGCGAGTCTCCCCTGGTTTGGCGGCGGAAAAGGTGGTTTCTGAGGGATATATGCTGGGTCTGGGCCTGGACCAGTAGCGCGCTTCGTGCGCGCAGATTGGCGTATTTGTTCAAGACGTGGGCGTTGGGATGAGGTTCTAGGCGTTTGGTGGTCTTGCCTGAGGTTTTGGGGTCGTTCCAGTAAGTGTTCTAGGCTGCCAGAGTCTTTGCGCGCATTTGGCGGTGTTGAGCGCTGACTAGGTTCATGAGGTCCGGAGGGGTAGGAGCAATGGAGGTGACTCGAGAATTGTTGCGTAACGATTTCGCGGAATGCATTTCGCTAAATGAAGTACTGTAACTTGCATGTATTTGCACGTAGCAATACTGGAACACTACCTTAGAGGGCAAAGATATAGCGAGTGTATTTGTGCATGTACTTGCAGCGCCTAACAATACATTCTATAGGGCGCCAAATGGCAGAATAGACGCCCTACTCCAGAGGCATTCTTTTGTTGTAAGAATGCTGCTGTGTCTCTTACAGCCCGTCTCATAGCGTAGACATAGTAAAGCTATGTTTCAAGCTATAAGATTTTCTTGGTAAATGAAGCTAGTGTTAGAGAAAACAGACGTGGTAACAGAGTGAGCTCACTTTCGCTACCCCAGATAAGAGAGGGAGCGCATTTAACGAAGGCTTCGTATCAAGCTTTGATACCGAGGCCTCCTCCCCATGCGCATAAAATCATCATGATAGTCATCATCACTATTATCCCCGTCATTGCTTCCTGGGCTCCCATAACACATGGATTCGGTCTTTCTCTTCAGGGATGGTAGGGACTCCGTGAGTTTCTCTTGTAATAGCGTATCAAGACGCTCGCTGACTTTCTCTGCCACTTTTAAAGGGCAATCTGTTGGTAATGCACAAGGGAATATTTTGTTAGAATTTCCGAAGTAACCGACGGAGAGCTGGGCAATCGAACAATTCGCGGAAGAACTGACACTAAGTCTAGTAACTTCCTGGAGAATATAAGCGCAAACCATGCAACATCGTTTGGAGACGCCAATCTTCACTTCGGGTGATCGCGAGTCCCTTATTGGCCCCACGATATTTTGGCACCCAATTGTCGCCTCGCAATGGATTGCCCCCTTGAATTCCCAACCGATCAGCGGGCTGTAGCAGGAAGCTACCTTGAGAGAAGCGTTGTTGGCAAGAAGTTGCAGGCAACGGAGCACTTCTTGTGAAGTGCTCCAATTGGAGTCTTGCCCAGCAATAGAATACGTCGACCTTCGACTGTAGATCTGGCTTATCGTTTCCTTCCAATCTTCCATTTCTTCACTTGGTTGCGTTGCTTCGATCAACTCAATTTGTAGCTCCCTAAGCTGATTCTCGTAGTGAAGATTGTTTAGACCTGTTAGAAGACCTGCCGCACCAGCTTGTCGGACAATTTTCTTAACCCAATTGATGTATGATGCAAGCCATTCTTCGTCGTCCTCATCTCTGTCTCTTTTGCCAGGCATTGTAAAGGTCGAGTTATGGGACTTCCTTCTCGGAACGTTGATGGCTTCGCGATAAAGGCTGAACAAATCCTCGCATTTAGAGGTAAATGAAGAAAGCGCGAACAAAGAGGAGACAAGCTCTGCAAATATCTCCGTGAAGCTCTGCAATATGAATGGTTGCTGATCTGGGAATATTTTCCCTCCTCTGAATTCCGGGGGCGGGAACCGCGTTTGAAGGTCGTTCAAGTTCTGGACGATTTGACCGAACCTGAATCGCAGTATCTGATGAATAACTCGAGCAAGATCAATGTCAAAATTGTCGCTCGCTTTAAGTTTCTGTTCAAGAGCGATGGAGTCCAAATGTAGGCCTTCGGTGATGTTGGCATGCAGAAGAAAGTTTTTCGTGAGTTTCGATGTCCAGTTTGGCTTCGTCTCCAAGGCATGGAATTGGTGCTCATCAGGCTTACTCTCCAAGAACTGGCGGAACCCTTCCTCATACTTCGTGGTCACCCAAACACGTTCTTCGACCTGAGCACATAACCTCGCAAGGCTCATACCTATCACATAGTATTTGAAATCCGTACGAGCTTGATAACAAGCTTCCAGGTCCTTTGGTGAAGATACCTTCAACTTCAAATACGCCTGCAACAACTGGAAAACAACCCGGGCGTGCTGGGGAAATCCAGGAAAGAGATTGTAGAGACGATCTGGCCCCTGCTTCGAATTGGACGAACATTCCCTAGCCAGGATTAGCGCGTTGTTTTTAAATCAAAGAGTGAAGCATCATACTTGTGACGAACATAACTGCGATACTGGTAGATGACATTCATTATCTTGGCCTCTTCATGGTTACTGCCTTCGAAAGCTACCCAGCTTTGGGTATGTTCGGACGAATTTTTAAGCTGTTGGTCATCTGGAATGCCGGCGTTGGTTGAGTTCTTGGCATACCGAGCTCTCTCCCAAGTCTGCTGTTCTACCTGTAGCGCACACGTTCCTAAGCTAGGTCATAGATTATTGTAGCGAAACTTACTGTCTTCTGAGGATCAGTTCCAAAACCCTCAGCGGCAACATCTTGATTGATAGCTTTAATCTGACCCTGGATTAGACCAACCGCCACCGTTTCCTGGTTCGTACGATTAAGACATTGTGCAAGACCGTTTAAGAGACGATGAACTATGTTGGTCCGGCTTTCTTTTATGGATTCTCCGGGAGAAACGGCAAAGTCTTTGGTGGTTTGCGACAGCATATGGCCCAGTGTGCTTGCCGACCGAATGTGGTGATCCAATTCCTTAAATCGATCATCCGTATGCTCGCTGGCATCGCCAGCCACTCCAGTATCTTCCATGGTGCCTCTCAGTCCGGCAAAGTGAGGACTGTAGGATTTCGATGCTTTATCGGTGAGAAGAGCGCGGATTCTACTAATTACGCATCAGATATAGAAGCTATAGAAGCGTTTTAGTGAGTAGGCCTACCTTGAGTTGTGTAATTTGGACGCTTAACCCTGGTAGTAGGAGTAGGCTAAAGGTAATGGAAGACAATGAGCTGATCACTCAGAAGAGAAGTAGTTGAAAATGGGTATTGGAACGGCAGGCTATGTGATTCCCTCAGTAAGCCAATACAGCTCCTATACGTGCGCATTGGTGAGTCGGGACCAGAGCGGAGCACAAAAAATCGATGCATTTAGTGTCTAGACACTAGCAGCTTCACATTATCACATGGCTGAGCCTGATGTTCTTTTCCCTTCGTGTTCGCTAAAGAATGCCATATGAGATATGGCGCATCTTGCCGGCCTCGCCTGCAACTTCCCAAATACATTATGGCATCATCAATAGCTAGCGGGAACACAAAAAGACTTCCGTACCCATCCCGCACCCTGTAAAGACTACATTACTGTATACAACGTCGCCAATTCAAAAAATAGCGATGGCTTCCTTGCTTTGCGACCCAGCCGTCTAGGTACAAGAACCTTGGCACAACCCATACGTGGCCACAACTCACCATCCAGTAAAGGACAAATTTCATCTATTCTATCCGCAAGGTAGCCCCGCCAGGACATGCTTCTTTATCAACAAGAGGCTCAAGCCAGTATGCTGGACAGCCAAGGAGTGGTCCCTGGACCTCTGCACCTTCTGCATCGTCTACAACGACCAGGGAGTCTTTCGTCCACTCTATATCCACAATGTCTATAACCAACAGAACCGGACTCCCTACCCGTCCGCAACCCTCAACCTACTTGGCGAAGCACTCCGCCACAGCCTGGAGGCTGGCGATCACCACTTGGCTCTCGGGGACTTCAACCTCCACCACCCGCAATAAAATGGGATCGGTAAGAGGCCGTCTCGCGGAGCCGCAGACTTACTGGACATACAGGACCAGCATCAGCTAGTTCAGCTTATATCTTAGGGACTCGTAACTTATCAGAGTCACAACTCAGAGTCCACCCTCGACCTCACCTTCGCCACTCCAGGCTAGGCAGGCCGCATTGTGCAATGCGACGTGCGACTGGAAGTTCACTACGACTCCGACCACCTACCTATCTCTATTACCCTCGACCGTAAACCCCCTACACCCCCTCTATCCGAACGCAGAGTATAGGATCGAGTTGACGTCGATATACTCCTGAAGAGCTTGGATAAGGACATACCCAGGCTTGGGCATACAGCAAGGGGTCTCTTCAGCATGTGGTACCTGCACTATTGGGGGCATAGCATCCGCCATTGATAAAGCGGTGCCAGTAGCACGTATATCCCCACGGTCACAGGCCCACTTAACTCCAGAGTGCAAGGAAGCCTGCACCGAAGCCAAGCAGCTGCGTCGCATTTGGCAACGGGAAAGATCGCAAGAGGTCTGGCAGCATTACACCGAGGCTCGCAATCGCAAGAACCACCTCATTGCATACAGTCTCAGGAAGACGAATCGCGAGCGCATCGAAGCCGTAGCCGGCCAGGTGTCAGGCGTAATCAAGCTCAACAAGTGGGCAAGGAGCCGCGAGTCTCTCACTCCTACTATTATTCTAGCGTTGTCGCGATTCGATGGAATCATGGAACAGGAGCCCGCTGTCAAGACTGGGATGTTCCGCGACATTTTCTTTCCCACCCCTCCGGAGGCAGACCTCACCGATCTCGAAGGATACCAATACCCGGAGCCTTTGCCCTGCTCCGGGTTACCAGTCGCGATTTCAAGAAGGCCATTATGAAAGCAGCAGCCAATAAAGCACCAGGACCAGACGGCATATCTAACCGGATACTCCACATGATTTGCGACCGCATCCTGCTCGTGTTGGAGGAAATTTTAGCGCCTGCCTTCGCCACGGCGTGTGCCCCGATCGCTTCAAGGAATCAATAATGGCAGTCCTCCGCAAGCCCAACAAAGCCAGCCACGCACAGGTCAAGAGCTACAGACCTATTGCTCTTTATCAATACGGTCGCGAAAGCCCTAGAGTCGGTTCTTGCCAAGCGGATCAGCTTTTTGGCCAAGCACCACGGTCTATTACCTACAGGACATCTCGGCGGGCGCAGAATCATCTTGTGTGAGAACGTCGTACACCTCATGTTGGAAAAGATATACAGCGTATGGGATTCCGACAAGCCGATGGCGAGCATGCTCCTATTAGACGTGTCGTTAGTCTTCAATAACGTCTCGCATCTACAACTTATCCACAATCTCCAGAAGCGACGCATACCAACGGCGATAGTCAACTGGATTCAAGACTTCCTCCAAGGCAGAACGACATCTATTTCTTCGAAGTTTCCTACTCCAACCGACATCTCTCAAGGCTCCCCGCTGTCGTCTATTCTCTTTATCTTCTGCAACGCGAACCTGGTAGAGGCATGCAACGATCCTGGCCTAGATGTCTTAGCTACAGGCTAGATCGACAACGTTAACATACTCACCACAGTCAAGACAGCGGAGACTAACTGTGTTACCCTTGCCAAGGTACACGAGAAGGCGAAGGCGTAAGCCCGCACTCACGCTGCCATGTTTGCGCCTGCAAAGTATAAGCTTATGCACTTTACCAACAGGTCCAAAAAGCATTATACCACAGCAAAGCTAGCCTTATCAGGACTAGACATATTACCACACCGGGCAGAAGCTGCCGCCTCCTTGGAGTATACCTGAACTCTCAGCTTACATGGACGACTTACATCAACCACATACAGTCGACAGTCTCCAAGCGACTAGATGCTCTCAACTCTCTCGACAATTCTGCATGGAGACTCACTCTCCTAGACCTGCGCAAGATATACATTACTACTATCCTTCCCTAGATTCTTTACTGCTGCTCCGCCTGGTATACCCGCAACAGCGGCAGAGTCACCGTCGGTCTGACGAAGAGAATTGTCAAAGTAATAAACGACATCCAACAAAGAGGCGCCAAGGCTGTCGCAGGCGCTTTTAAGTCCACCGCCGGAGTAGCCCTAGACGTGAAGCTTCGCCTACTGCCAATAGTACAATGCATGGAACAAGTATTACGCCAAGCACTTGTGCGCTTGATATCTAGCTCTACATACAAGGAGATTCTTCGCATCAAAGAGAGCAGCGAAGCTGGCAAGATGCCGACCTGAACTAGTCCTTTCTCCCGCCTCGAAAGACAATATTGGCAGCAAGGCCGCCTATCGGAAGGTGCTATAATAGAGATACGGGAGACCTACTTGGTAGCTCCCTGGTGGGAATTACCCACCATCATAATCTAAAAGAACAAGGAAGCGGACATCGCGGCGCATGATCGCATACTAAAGGACAATAGGGAGGCTCTAGCTATATACACTGATGGCAGTGGAATCAATGGGAACATTGGAGCTGCTGCAATATGCCTCGCAACTGGAGTCAAGTTGCAGGCGGACATAAACTTCGACAAGAAGTCCACGGTGTATGCTGATGAGCTTATAGGCATCGCCATGGCCCTCACCATCACCGTAAGGGAGAAGACAACGACGTTCCCTGGCTTACGCCAGGTAAACATCTTTATTGACAACCAGGCATCGATACTATCAACCGAGTCCCCGACGCTCAGTCCGGTCAGTATCTACTAGCCTGCATTGTACGGCTAATCGACTACCTGCGCAAGATAGACGGCGGGCTCCAGATTACCTTACACTGGATCCCCGCTCACAAGGGGGTCCCCGGGAATGAGGCAGCAGATGTCGCCGCCAAAGAGGCAACTGGCTGGCGCGAACCAAAGAAGAGGAAAGCTGGGTCATTGGCTCTCGACTTCAACGGTAGGGACTACTCTGCTAGGGCAGAAGGCCCCAAGGCGGAGAAGCCCAAGTATATTCGCTTCCTCATGTCATCACTAAAGCAAAGCTTTCGCCATCTCGTGGCGAAGGAATGGACTTTGGCTTGGATAGAAGCGAAGCACGAGAGAGCTACCCGCAGGCTTCTCCCTAACCCTACCAGGACAGTCCTTTCCAGGTGTAAGGGCATGACTCGAGCTATAAGCTCTATTATAGTCCAACTCCGCATCGGAAGATCGCCTTGGCCCAATACCTATACCACATTGGAAGAGCTGAGTTGCCCGACTGCAGCTGCGACCACGACCACGAAACCGTATCCCACGTGCTCCTGGAATGGCCCCGATGGATCGAACTTCGGGAAGAAGTCTGGAGTCTCACGCAACCTTCGAACCTCACCAAGATTCTCAGTGAGCCGAAGTTGGCCAGGAAAGCAGCCATATTTATGATCCACACGGGCCTCCTGGGGCAATTCGCAGCAGTCGCTCTACTCCCGGTGAAGGACTCTGAGGATTGGGACTTAGACAATGACCACCTATAGCTACCACCCCATCGAGCGACATATTAGTTTACAGTCAACCAGCTCCCCTTAACCGGCAGGCCAGAGCCTACATCACGGAAGAGCGTTTGGGTCCGCGGACGGGTTTTCTTCTTATACATGTTCTTTACTCTTCTGGCTGCTGGTCCCACTGGGGAAAGCGCCATGGCAGGTCTGAGTATCACCCAGCCTGCTAAACACCATCCAGGGCACCACCGCTGGCCGCCACCCCGGTGGGCGCTGAGGGCTCTGCTCCACCTGGGAGGTGCAGCTAAGAGCATGAGGGGGTATTGCATATTCATTTCTTGGCAAAATTTCTGAGGAGACGGCTCCTAGTACGGGTGGTGTTGGAAGCAGGACGGCACCCGGTGACGGGACGGGGGCCAAGGCATGGGTTTGGGGATTAGTATAGACTGTCCGCGCACCCGGCGTATATTGTAGAATAGCCGCATAACAGCCTACTACGGGTAATGCTGAGGTCGGACTATGAGTAAATCAATCGTTATGCTAAGCTAGACAGGAACAATAAGTAGTATGGACAATTAGGATAATTCGAGCTCTATTGTCAAAGAGGATCTCGCAATTTCAACGACTAGGTTAGCAACAAACGATCTAACGCATTTATCCGTTTCAACCAAGTTGACTCGAGGCAATCCTATTTTGTATTTTCGACAGTTCTACTTAGCTACATTAGTTATCTTTATTATTGTCTTTATTGTTTACTTGCAATTTAATCTATTAGTCTATATCAAATTAATCGTAATAAATCTACAATATTATATTGTCGATGCAATTAAACAAGTAGATAATAGAGCAAAGATTAAACTAATTGTTAGTTCGATTTTCGATTTTCGATTTTAACTTTTAAAATCCAATTAAATTGTTAATTTTAACTATAGAAATTAAATTAAGTCAAATTTCGATTTTAAAAGTTAAAATAGAATTAAATTGTTAAGAAATCGAAAATTATATTATTATATCAAAAATTACTATTTTTAGACTTATATTATCATAACTTTAAAATTTTGACTAGAGTATATTTTAATATATTTCGAAATTACAATTAGACTTGTTTATATTATTATATAATAATTTACTTAAACTAGTTATTGCTTATATTAGTATTAGACTAATTATATTAGTTTGAGAAATTAAGTTTAATTTAAGAAATTAGATCGAATCTTGACAATTCGATTCGAATTAAACTAAAAACCTTAACAATTTAACTCGATTTCGAACTTGAATTCGAAAATCGAATCGAAAAATCGACTCGAATTGTTAAGACTACTATTTTTAGTAAATTTTATTATTTTTAGTAATAGTTTAATTATTTTTGATAACAATTAATTGATAATTTAATAAAAATAGTTAAAAACTTATATTAGAATAGAACTAATTGCCAACAAAACTTCTAAAAAGTTTTTTAAGTTGCGAAAATCGATATTATACTATCTTATTATACGAGAAGAGACGAGAGAGAAAATCTTACTAGCAATGACGCTTACGATTTATTTTAATCGTTAAGATCAAATAAACGTAATTAATACGACGTCGACAAATAATTAAGATGCATTTAATGTGTCTTAACGCGATTTATTACAAATCGCGACAAAGATTATCACGAAAATAATAAAAATCAAGAAGCTCTATAAATCTAAGAAAAAAAACGCGTTCAAAATAAATTCGATAACGACGTTAATTAAGTAATGCATTTTTGTCAAGAAGTTTACGCGCAAGTTCAACTAATTCTTCGCGAAGAATAAACGAATCGACATAATTTTTGTGTTAAAAAGATTAAAAAAGACAACAAATTAATTAAAAAAAGTAAAAAGAATTAAGAAAGACACACAAGATGCAAATATTATAAACGAGCATAATATAAAGTTTATTATTAGTTGCACAAACGACAATTAAGATAAACGTTAAACAAGCATTCTTGAAACGACAATTAATTAAAGAGATAAAATTGATAACGTAAATTAAGAAAAAGAAAAAGACAAAAAAAGTATATAAAATAAGCGCAATAAAAATACTTGCATTGACGTGTAACTCAAACATTGTTAACATACTAAGTGCGCAAAAAAATATACAAAAAATAAAACGCTTTAAGAAAATACTAATATCTAGAATTAATAGCAAATGCAACAAAAAAATTCTAAAATCAAGTAATTTTTAAATTAAGAACGTTTTTATTGCGACAATTTTGCGTCGTAAACGCGCAAAAGTAATAATATATAATATTAGAGTAAAAAATATGTTTAAAAACATAAAGAAGAAAAGAGTAAAAACAATAAAAAGATTATGCAAGATTATGCATTAAGAATTAAAGATTAATAAGATAACTTAATTTACAAGAGAGAGCAATAAAAAGAAATATATCTTTATTGTAATATAAGTAAATTGCGCAAAGATAACAAACAAATTGATTTAATTTAACGTAATTTATAAGTTAAATATTAAGATAATAAAATATTACAATACAAGTTACAAAATAAAGCAATACATAAAGTGTTAAGAGTATAGTTACTTAATATACGAATGTAAGAACGAACAACAATGCGTGTATTGTGCGCGAGATTATTGTTTTGATTAATGCTCGCATTAATTGAATTTATTAAAATGAAAGTGCAATATTTGCAAGAATGCTTACAAAGCATTCGATTTTAAATGCTCTAAAAGACAAGACAATAAAGACAAAATAAAAAAGACAATAAAGACAAAATTATTGTATTATGTTGTCAAAACAATAAAAGCAAACAAAACGACAATTATCTTAGTAACTCTTAGAAGTGCAACAATGTTTAATTAGATGTCGAAGAAAATAATAAAACGCAAGACAACAATAATTAATTATTCGACGTAGACAAATCGCATGCAAAATACTTTCGTAACAACAAAAAAGAATGTAATTTAATAATTAATTAAGAAAAAACATTTTAACGAATTGTTAGATAGTTAATCTATTCTAGTAAGACGAGATAGCGACAAGATAATAATAATATCGTTATAGAATATATCTTTTATGTAAGAGATGTAAAATTTAATAAATATCGATATCAAGAATTATACGAAGCAACTTTAATAGAAACACAAAACGAGCTCAAAATATTATAGTATAATGTTTACAAATTAAGAAGTAAAATAATAATCGCATTGCTTTAAAAGAATAAAATACAAAATTACAATATATTAATAATACAAAAGTCGTAACGATATTACGTTAAGACAAAGATATACAATTTAAAATGCGCAAGCTTTACGTTCGTAAATAATAACAAAAAATATACTTCTACGTTAACAAACTCATTAATAGTAATAACTAACATAGTATATAATATTTCAAAGATATAAAAACAATAACATTACAATTATGTTTTAACAATAATAATACAAGCTATAATTTTGTTAACGTTTATAACATTTACAATTTGCTCTCAAATAATTATAACAAAATAATCAACAAAAGTAGTCTTTTAACAATAAAGCTAGTTTTGCGCATGCAAGACGAAAGTGTTATTGTAAGAAATTTCAATTTGAATATTTTTTGAGCGAGCTTTTTCTATTTTAAACATCATTTGTTTTCGAAGAATTTCTTAAATATAATGCGTGCAATCGACGCAATACTAGCTCTTTTTTAAGAAATTATAATAAGAGATTATTAAGACGCTTAATTAACGATCGACTTATTGTTCGTTATAAAAAAAATAGCAAATCGATTAATATATTGCGATATAAACAAGAAGATAAAGAACTTATTCGATTATTTTTTAATAAAAACGATGCTAGATTTTTGAGTACAAGAAAAGTCTTAACGTCACTTTAGACAAAATTGAAAAACTATAAACTTAGAAAAGTTTAACAATATATTAAGAAATTTATTATTTAAATTAATATTAAACAACTTAATAGAAAAAGATAATATCAATAAGTATACAACAAAGCTACTCGATGCTTTAAAAAAAATGATTAAAAACTCTATTTCGTAAACAAGATTACACATAGATTGATCGTCGAACCAGGTTATGATATCATCCCTCTGACTCGACCCAACGCCAAGATTGGGTCGTAACGATTTTTTGGAATCGAATCGCTCAAAGTAGTTAGCGCGCTTTGCGCTAAACTACTTATAGTAATCGACTAAACTACTTTGAGCGATTCGATTCTCCGATTTTTTTTACCCAAGTCTTGGCATTTGCACGTGACATTTTCGGGTTAGCGCGATCAGTCTAATTACACAAGAAAATTAAACTTAAATAGACAATAAACTGCACAAAAATAATCAAAGAAATTAAAAAATTACGTTAACAATATTGCGTTTCTAGCAAGTAAATAATGTACGTTTAAATATGCGACAAAAAGAACAAGATTTTTGAAAAACATAAACAAAACAAGTTTCGCAAACAAATAAAAGCTTCGAAAAACACTATTAAGAATCTCTTTAAAATAACAAAGTAAATTAGAAACGCAACAACAAAAACGTTGATTAAATTTACTATATTATTATTATAAATTAATATAAACATCGCGATAACAACAAAGAACAAAATCGAAATAATATTTCGATTTTTTTTTTGTCTACAATTTTAGTAGACAACTTTAACGATTTTTCATATTTAATCTTTATAGAAGACGACAAGATAATATTAAAGCACAAAATAATAAGAGCAATGCACAAGACAACTTTTGACAAGATATCAAGAATTAACAATATAATTAATTGTGCGTTGCAACAGTTAATTTGCATTGTTTTATTTTAAGTAAAATCTTTATTCGATAGATGCATTAAGAAAGAAATATAATTGTTTTATTTTAAAAAGACGATTACAATAATATTACGCAAATTGAGAAAAAAGAACTATTTTGAGTTATTATTCTTTAAACTTATCGCGTTATTAAATATATTAAATAAGATATTAAAGTCAATAATATTAAAGCGTTTTTGCTACGTTGTAAAGACGCACAATACTCTATTAAATATACAAATAAAAGCTAGCAAACAATATTTGATCGATACAATATTGCAATTAATTACAAAAAAGATCTATATAATATAAAGCAATTAAAAGAAGAGAGTAATATTTCTATTTAATCTTGATATATTAAACGCATTCGATAATATATTATATATTCGATTGCTTTACAATATAAAGAAGAGATGAATTTCTACTTGTTTGCTTAAATAAATAAAGAATTTCTAAAGAAACGTTGTATTATTTTAATTATAAATAACTATACAATAAAGAAGCGTAATACAAACGTAAACATATCGCAAAACTCTTCTTTTTCTTTAGTCTTATATTTGTTTTACAATGCGAATTCGTTAAAGATATGCAATAATATTAAATTGCGAATTAGAAGTTTCGTAAACGATGTTAATATATTAACGTATAAAAAATTAATTAAATGTAATTGCAAAATACTAAATTAAATATATAATAGATGCGAGCAATAAACACGAAGTTACAAGTTTAAGTTCGCGAAAAAGAAATACGAACTAATTTATTTTTTACGAACTTTAAAGAGATTCGATATAAGCGTCAATATAACGCTAACAAGACACGAAATAATAATTAAATCAAATATTAGAATATTAAAGATTTAATTGAACTTAAAGCTAAGATAAAGAGCTTATTTGCGTTAAATAAAAATCAAGTTAATAACTAGACACAAGAGCGAGTCAATAATAGAAAGTTCGATATTTAATACTTTGTTAAAAATAAATAAGCGCAAGTATATTGTTATTAAGAAGTCGATAATAATTTATAATATTGTCGCATAATATACGTTTAAAAATATTAAAAATTTGAGAAAAAAAATTATTTCGAAGTTGCAATCGATACAAAATTGCGCATTTCGACGCATTATAAATATTTACAAGACAATGTTTATAAAAGTTTTATAAATCGAAATTAATGTATCTTCTATTAATATGTATCTCGAAAAGCTAATATAAAGATTAATAATTATTATAGATGTACAAAAATTAAGCAAAATAATAAACGTAACGATATTGCGCATACGCAACAACTTAATATTAAAAAAAGAACAAAAATCAAGACTTAAAATAATATTTTTACAATTTAAAAGAAGATAAATGCGAATAAAATTTAAATTAATAACGACATTGCGATAGCAATTCTACATAGCTTTTCTATAAATAAAACTCTCTAAGATAGTTATCGTAAATAGCAAGTAAATAATTAAAAAAAAAACGCGAACAAATTTAATTAATATTGAAAAACGTACTTTGACAAAAGTAATTGCAATAAAAATATTATCGTTGCTTCGATAGAAGCAAACTAAAAAATTAAGAAATAGTTGAAAGACATCGAAATAGCGCTTACGCATTACAACAAACTTAAGAGACTTACAAGAGCAATCGAAAAATTAACAAAGTATTGCGAGATGTTTACTAACTTGCGAAAACAAATTTACAAAATATATTTCGACAATTAAACTTTATTAAAAATTATAAAAAAGATAAGATCGACGTTAAATTAAATACATTTTAGAAGAACGAAAAAAATATATAATGCAATGCGATATCGCGATGTTATATTAAAACTTTATTAAATTTTAAAATATAAAAATATAAAAAACAACGAAATTATAGACGAAGTCGTTAATAAGACGCACAAATAGCGTCTACTTCTCGAAAACTAAATATTAAATAAACTCGTTATTAAAAAGACATTTGTTTAGAAAAAGATTTAAAAGAAGTAACGATTAAAATAATTAAGAGACAAGAACGACATAAAGTATCGCAAGCTTATACTTAGAGTTACGCATAAATATATGCAATTATATATTGATTATTTTAAAATATATAGTGGACTTCTAATATAATTAAAAATAAGCAAAATCGACTTTAATTAATTTTTGTGTAAATAACAAGTACTTAAGATTACGACGAGTACTTGCGATTGCGACTAGAGACGCATAACAATTAAGTATATTTTATTAACTTGTTTTAGATAACGACAAGAAAGAACATAAATATATTAAAAAATTAATATTACAAATTTATAACGATTGCTAAGTAAAATTAGACTTGTTATTACAATAATGCACATAATTTTAATTATTAAGTTGTTGTGTTAATTTTAGACAACAATATTGCTAGTTATATTTAAGTCTCTTTTAGATTTATAGAGTTTTTGTTTGAAAATTTTTTTTGTATTACGAATATTACAATATAGAAGACGAAGACGTAACGTTATTATAACAACTTGTTACGAATAAAATAACAATCGCGAATTTTAGTTAATTATAATTAGACAAATAGACATTAGTGTAGCGCGCTTCGCGTTAAACTACTTTGAGCGATTCGATTCCAAAAAATCGTCACGACCTAGTCTTGGCGCCAAGTCGAACTAGAGGGGTGATATCATAATCTAGCCCAACGATCAATCTAATTGTAAGAAAAGTTTAACTTCTTAATAACGACAATCTTATTTGCGACAATAGTAGGTTCGAACGCGTTTATCTTTTAATTTAGTAGAGTAACAATTAGATAGTCTATGTAAGACTTCTTAGATAATAAGATAATATCTTTAGAGTTAAGCAATTCAAACATCGCGTACAAATACTTCTTGTATTTCGTTAAAGTCTTACTAAATATTACTATATTATCTACATAGACGCGAGCATAATCTTAATAAAATTGTAGCAAATTGTCTATTTGACGTTGCATGTAAAAAGATAGATTTTCAAATCTTATAGTTGTTATATTAAATTGCTCTTAATCGCGATATAATATTATTGTAAGCTTGCTTCGATTAATTATCTTAATTAGTTATTAATAAAAGAAATCAACAACGTTGATTACAATAATACATTAATATCTAGCTATCTATAACGTAATATTTGCTTAAAGAAATAGAGAGTAAGAGTTTGTAATAAAGATCTTATTTCGTTTATAAATGTTAACTATTACGCGTCTCTTATAAATCTACTTATTATTCTAGTCGATAATACGTCAAATTACGAAAACTAGTTATTTAAACTCTATTGACTTTGTAATGTATTACATTCGTCTTTATTTATGCAATTTAAAAAACTTCTTATTTACGAACTCGCGATTCTTGAAATCTAACAAGTATATCTTGAAAGTCTCTATCTTGATAACATCTAATTTAATAATAATAAGCATTTATTCTACTTTAGATATATTTACAATACGCTCGATATTTTATTATAGAAAAGAATAGATATTAGCAATCTTGATAAGACAATTCTAAATGTTTAAGATGTTATAGACGATAAAGTTATTATGCATAATACGTTCTATTGCTTTCGTAATCGAAGTAATTGCTTTAAGTATTTAACCTAGATAACAATTTACTTCGATAGCAAAAATAGATATCTATATCAAAAACGTAAATGCTTGCGTAATTAACGTAAATAATAAGCTTGTAAAAGCAATCAAGAAATTAATATCTAACTTAAACGTCTTGCGAAATTATAACTTAGAGTTAAAATCGACAATTAGATAATCGTAATATAAGAAGATAATATAGTACTCTTTTTTCTTATACTTTTAAACAATATCTAAACAAGAGTTCTTCGCTATAATAATAGATTTGCTAGTAACGTTGTTAACTTAAATCGCGCATATACTAACATCGATAATATAATTAAGAATATCTCTATTCGATTTAAAGCAATTAGATAGCTTTGTAGACATAAATATAAGATCGCAATTCTTTGACAACTTTGCTTTACATTTGTCTCTTAAGTAAATCAACACTATAATATTTAAGTAAAATAATACTATGGTAACATCGTATACGTGAACTATCTTGTAAATCTTTTCGCGAAGAAAAATAACTTTTATAAAAGCTATAATGTCGCAACAGCTATCTATAGTAAGAGATTTAATAACAAAGTCAAGCATTATTTTCTTAGAACTTAGAATATTAGAGTTAATTAGCATGTTAATTTTAAGATTATTTACTATATAAACTTGACGTCGAACCTTATTAACAACAAGATCTTTCTTCAAGAAATTATAAAAGACAAGTTCGAGATAAATATACTCGAATAAGAAAATTATTGTATTATCAATATTACGTATACGAATCAATTAAGAAGTATATTTAATAATATGTTTCGAAATCTTATTTATTAGGAAGATGCGATCGATAATCGACATAGTGCATTCTAAGTTAAATATAAGATTATTCGTCTTAATGTTACTTTTCTTAGTAATAGATGCTTATATAATATTGTGCGTAACGTCAATATTATTCTCGTTAATAATCTTGATAGAACTCTTTATTGTAATATAGTGTTAGAATCTAAGGTCTAGCTCAAATAACTATTTTTAAGATGCATCGAAATAAAGAACTTTAGATTCGTTATAATAGATTATAAATATAATAATTTTATTATAATATACTTTTGTAGTAGACTTGACTTTGCAAAGACAAATATACTAATATAGCTTATTGCGTAATAAGAATTGTTTATCGCAATATTTGCAAATAGTTTCACTAGTGCGTGTGCTAGATATTTGAAGAAAGAAGATATTTGCTTTGTTAATTAACTTTTTCTCGCTTTCAATATTTAGATTAAGATTGTTGCTTGACTCGTAATATTTATAGTTCTTGTACTTATAATTACTCTCTTCTTGCTCTATATAGTTATAGTTATAGTCGTTATAGTTTGACTCTTAACTCTTATCTATTTTATTGTAATAGACTCGTTGTGCTTAACTATTTAAAGTAGATTGTTATAGCTAAGTCTAGTTGTTGTAGTTGTTAAAAGAACAAAAAGAGAAACAAGAATCATACGCGTTTGCTAATAATTAATTATTTAAACATTCGAGATTTTCGAATTGCTAAGAAGATCGATTTGACTAAGAATTTGACGTTTGAGTTTAATCTAAATCTTGCTCTTAATTTTAATTTTAATTTATCTTATTAGAATTCGAGAATACTTTATTATAGTAAGATAAACGTTGTTGCTACTATACAAGATAAGTACAATTTTAATATTGCGAATAAGTTACGAAGCAAAACTAATATAAGATAGAAAATTAATTTTGCTACGAAGTGCTAAAGTAAGCAAATCGTGCTTTCGTAGCATTAATACCTATTACTATAGCATCGCTATCTCGATAATCTTTGTATTAACTTTGATTAAATCGAAATTTGTTGCTAGAACAATTATTAAAGTTATCTAGATAATATTAATTATTAAGAGATTGTAAGAAAATAAGTTATAAGCAATAATTCTAATAATAAATGTTGAATTAAGAAACAATCTATGTAATTGGAGACAAAATATATGCGTCTATTAAGGCTCTAATTCGATGCAGACTAGTCTGTTGATCTTAGAAAGAATATCGCAACAATCTACCATTATTTTCGAAAAAAAGTTATGCCCTTATAACAAAAACATAAGAGTAATAAGAAACCAAAGAATATGCGTTCTTTTTAATAATTAGGTGCGTTTTATCTTCGCGAAATGCTCAAAAATTAGATTTAGAAATAAATCTATAACATATCTTTTCGAAGGCTTAGAATCTAATCTTATTAAATATCTCAAATGTCTAATTTTCTTTTTCGATGTATTTCTCGTCTTGGTCTTTCTAACTCAACTCTTCTTCGATGTAAAATTCATAGTCTTTAGACTTAACGTTGATTAGATACATCTAAGACTTGTCGTCGTTAACTAAGAATTATTAAGAGAGATCGTTTGTCTTTTAATTTTGTTGCAACGATCGATTGTAGAACAATTAACGTTGCGTAGAACAATTATAGAACGATTAATACTACGAAGAACAATTGTAAGATTGCTACAAGATCTATTGATTGTAAAATGATTGCGACAAGCTTTGCGACAACAATGTAACACAATAGAAGTTAATTATTTCTTGTTAGATCGACGTACAATTATCAATTTAATTAAGAAAGTCTTTAAGCTTTGTATGCAACGTAGATTCTAAAAGATTACGTCGTAATTGCACGTAAAAGCGATTTAAAATTAAGATAAACTAATTATGCGTAGAAGTAATGTCGACGATCTTTGTCAAATGCAACATTTGTAGTATTTACACTTATAAAGATGTATGCTTAATAATAGCAAGAATGTAGAAGAACGACGTCAATTGTGCAAGCGTCGTTGATGCACATATCTTGAATCTATTGATTAGAAGATTGTATCAATTGTTAATAGAAACAACTAGACGTAGATTTATTTATATAAGATCGAACAACTTTATAGAGTATTATAACAAGATAGAGTTACGCAAACAAGCGACAATAATGTTCTTGATTGCGTCGTTGTCGTACTATATAGCTATATTCTTAAGTTTGTTAACAAAGATATAGAGGTCGCGATAAAAGACGTGCTTGTTCGCATTTATTACGACGACGTTTATTATAACAACGATAAAGATTGTCTTATGCTTTGATTGATACTTAGAATCGAAGAATTCTATCTCTTTTGCACGTAATTTGCTTGTTAATAAAGAAGATAGAATAGATAATAAAGATGTTGTTTGTTCTTCGTCTAAAGCGATAATAAAGAGAGATTTATTGCGTTTGAATTATTGTGCTAGTAAAGCAACAAGCTCTTGATTGTTTGTCTTAAGCTTCTAATCTAGACGTTAATCGATTCGCTTATTTAGTTTCGTCAATTGACGCTCTAGTTTTATAAATATTTGATCGTTGACGTAATCGTAAATGTTAGTTATTTAAGATTGCGAAATGCCTAATATAAACGATCTAAAAGAGAAGATAATTGAATTTATAACAATGTCGAAAGCAATACGAACAAGTTGTCGCTCTTCTTCTATATCTTCTTCGAAGAAGAGTTTAAAAAACTCTATCGACGATTGTTTTCTCTTCGCTTTCTTAATGTCGCGAGAAGAAGTTATTTAGAATAATGATTTGTCTAATTGATTGCAAATATTGATGAATGTGCGAGAATAGAACAAACATCTATTGAAAGAATTGCGAGAGACTCTTTTAGATGTTTGAAACTCTAACGAAGAAACGTTTGTAAAAGTAAGTTGTTTAGAAGCTTACTTAATTGCTTGCAAGCACTAATAGATATGCGAAGAACTAATCGATAGTTGAAGCTATCAAATTGTAAGAAAATAAGTCGTAAACAGTAATTTTAATAATAAATGTTAAATTAAGAAGCAGTCTATGTAATCGGAGACAAAATATATATGTTTGTTAAGACTCTAATTCGATGCAAACTAGTTTGTCAATCTTAGAAAGAATATTGTAATAGAGATATAATGTAAACATTGCGATAACGTAACTAGACTAGTCGCGCTAACCCGGAAATGTCACGTGCAAATGCCAAGACTCACGTCAAAAAACAAATCGAAGAATCGAATCGCTCAAAGTAGTCTAGTCGATTACTATAAGTAGTTTAGCGCGCTTCGCGCTAAACTACTTCGAACGATTCGATTTCAAAAAATCGTCGCGACTCGATCTTGGCGTCGAGTCGAGCTAGAGGAATGATATTATAACTCAACCCAACGATTAGTCTAAACGTAACTCTAAGACTTATCAAATCTTCTTCTTTTCCTCAAGCTTAGTAAGAAAAGCATGCATATCGATATTACTAATAGATATCTTAAGATCGCGACAAAACCCAAGATTCAAATTTTTATAAATAAGATAATTTTAGTTATAAATCGATATCTTTGTTAATCAAGTCGCACGTATAATAATTTAAGCGTATTTATTAGATTTGTAACATTGTTGTGCGTTTTTTATAATATAGCGCTTCTTGATTACAATAGCAAGAGCTACAAATAATAATTTCTTTTATCGCTTTAACAATATCTTAGATTAATAATCGACATTATCTTTATGCTTTACATAGAACTTCTATTTCTTAAATAAAATAGATATATACTATTCTAGAGCTAGATTACGAAGACATGTGTAAAGATTAATTCTTATCGTCTTTGTACTCTTAATTGAAGCTATATCTTTAACACGTTCTAAAAAAACGTACACATCTCGAAAGTAAGTATTCTTGTCGACATGCTTTATAATTGAAGCAATAACGACAAACTTGTCGTTATAGTAAGAATCGAAGAAAGTTACGTCGATAGCATTTTATCTAGTATAGATAAACTTATTAGAAAGACTTGACAAATTTGATTAACTTAGCAAATTCTAAGAATTTTAAGAATCTTGTAAGTTGTTTTTCTTAAGTTCTATTAATACTTGTAAAGCAATTTATTATTGCTTCGTAAATCTTGTGTTCTTCTAATTGTTAATTATAATAATAGACGATAAGATAAAGATAGACTTGTTCGACGTAATGCTTGTGCTTTTGTTCGTAAAATTACTAAAGTTATTAAAGACATCGATTAATAACTTTTCGATAAAAGATATAATTAAACGATTGATTGCTTCGAGATTCGCTAGATAATATTGAGCATTTTATAGCGCTAATAGAAATGCAAGAGACGATTGTATAAATGTTGCTCTAATAGAATAATTCTTGCTAGATAAAGTAACTAATATTATAGTCTAACTTGTTTAAGCAATTCACGTATCGTATTCGTTAATAACGTAATCAACGAATTAAGTTTTAATTCAAACAAGTTAACTTATTCAATTTTAACTCTAAAGTCGAGCAAAAGTTCTAGCTCGATCGAGTAAATCGAACGCATAAGACACGTCAAACGCTCAATTCAATTTGCTCGATTACGTAACGTTACGTAACGCGCTAATTATATGCGATTAGCGTAACTTTTGCGCTAGTTCAATCGAGTTAACTTGAATCCTGCGCTAGCTTAATCGAATTAGCGCATAGATAAGATAAGATAAGATAAGCGAATGCTAATGCGACGAAGTTAGCTTAAGTTCTTAATATTGATTTGACGAAATTCAACTCTAGAATCGGGTTCGCGTCTTAATCATGATTTAATACTATAAGATTCAAAAGAATAAATTGAATTAAGAAAAAAGTATTCGACTCAATTCAATAATTACATTATTTGTTAACAAGAGTCTTGATATCAATTACTAGTTAACTACAATTGATTGTCTACTTAACAAAAAAGAAAGATAGCTTTGCTAATTGTAATCTAGCAATAATATGTGTAATTAATTGCGTCTAGATAGCAAGTCTAAAGATGTTGTTATCAATTTTAATTATAATATCTTAAGTATATAATATCTTCTTAGAATAGATAAGATCTATTGTCCATAAATAGTTACGTATTTAATAGATACATATTTGTAAGATATCGAAATCGATAATTGAAGCTATTGTGTTAATAATAATCTAATAGACATTGCGATGCTTCAATAGACAAAGATAATAAAATAACTTAGACATTAAGATGCTCAAGTAAGCAATAAGATAGTTAGATTAATTGCTTCGATAAAGAGACAATAGCAAGAATCTTAATAAAATAATTGATTTACGAATTATTACAAAGAGTTGCGAATAATTGATCGTAAAATCTATAAACAAATAGATAAATAGCAATAAGATCAAGTAAAAAATCGTGAACTTAATCGATAAACTAATATATCTAGAAGAAAGCAAATACTAATGTATAAATCGAATGTATCGATTTCAAAGCAATAATTGAAGCTATCAAAATTCTTGAATATCAAAAGAGTAATAAAAGAATTGAAGTTCTAACAATTAGAAAGCATTATCTATATATATTGCGTTATAAACGCGCCTTTCCTGATGCAAACTAACTATCTAGATGGAAAGAGTCTACTAGACAATAATTTATATCAGAAATCTTAAGATTTAAAGCTTGCAATTTCAAGAGAAAATGCAATATTAATAGAATCGAAATTAATAATTGTTTTTAACAGAGTTGAAAATTAAAATTAATAGATTAATTTAATATTCTTTATAAAATTAATTATCTTTTATAATTTTTTCGAAGATTCTTTATATTATGCAATTTATTAATTATAAAAAATTTACAATATAAATAAACAATTTTCTCTATCTTTATAGTTGTCTCTTTCTTTTTCTAAAAACTGTATATATATAATTCTATAAATTTACTTTCTAGACGCAACTTTTATAAGCTCTAGTTTGTTAACAACTAAATAAAAATACTTGTCGAAAATTAAATTTTATATTTAATTATTTAATTAGTAGATATTTGTTTTAATAACTTAATATTAAAATCTTAAATAATCTTAAATCTGTTTTTTAATATTTGAAATAACTGTATATCAAAATTCTTAAAAAATCTCTAAATTTCTATAAATATAATATCGAGATTTTTAAAATTAACAAACTTAGTTATAGCTTGATATTAGTTATTAATATTAACTTTTAAAACAAAAAAGACAATAAAATTGTTAATAAAACAAACTTTGCAAAACTTACAAATTTAATTAACAAAAGTATATATCTAGTTAAAAGTAAAAAGTATTTGCTAAAAAACAAAGAAAGAACTTTAATACTTTAAAAAAGCAATAAAAACAAATAATAAACTTTTGCTTTTACTTATTTCGAATCTCTTATTATTTAAGTTATAAGTAATATCGAAAGATAATAACAACAATAATACTTATTGTTTATATATACTTATTGTTAGTCTTTAAGTTGTTTATTAGATTAATAGAAATTATCTTTTCTAGATTTATTTTGTCTTCTACAAGTTCTTTATATATATTATCTTTATTTGCATTAGCTATTGCAATAAAAAAAGCAATTAATTATTATTAATAAAACATAAATAGTAGTATATCTAGCAAATAACATTTAACTTTATTATTAATTACAACTAAAACTAGAGACATAAACTAAGTACTATATAATTAAATATTATTAATTTTATATTTATATAGCTGGAAATTCTAAGTTACTTTAAATCTAAGATTTGCGTTAATTTTTATATATAAATAAAAAAACAATATATTAACTTAACATTTATATTTTTGAACTAATTATTACATTTTTTAAATTTTTTTTTTTGCAAGTTTTTATTATTTGATTTCGACTCTTTAATATTGATAATCTTTATTTTTGTATTAATTTTTCTTTTTGTTTAAAATATTGCTAATTATCTTTTTTTGCTTTGTGTTTCTTAATTTTCTTCGATAAAAATAAAGAGATTGTTAATTTCTTTTTATTGTCGAGTTATAAATATTCGAACGCAAAGCGCTTCGAATCTAGAATAATACAATATTAATCTTAAGAATATAAAGTATAAAGAATATTTTAATATATTAACTAACTTTATTTTTTTTTAACAATTTTGCTAAACAATATAATAGAGTTTTGATTAATTTGAAGACGTTAAAAGAAAGAAGATTAAACAAATTATTTTTAGATTTAATATTAATAGAAAGTTTTTGCGCTTCTTTTATTCTTTAATTAGATTGCAATACAAAAATAAAAAATTAACTTATTTATATTGTCTTGTATCTAAATTAGAATTCGAAGATAAATATTGTCTATTTGTTAAGCTTGATAAACTCTATTGCGCAAGTTATTGTCTTCAACTAGTCTATTTAACTTCTTTAATATAATATATACTAGAATTTGATGTATTTTGTTTCTAAAATTATTTTGTATTTGCAATTGAGCAACAAGAGAGGTTTAAAAAAGTTGTTAAATTGCAAATCGATATTGAAGATAATTATAAAAAGTTATTTAGTTATAAGTTTGTATAAAAATAAAAATATCTTTATTTAAGACAAAATATAATTAAAGTTGATTTTGCTTAGCACAAGCTATTGAACAAGCTAATAGAAAGAAAGCAAAACAAAGAAGAATAGAGAAACAACAAAAAAACAAAGAAGAAACAAAGAAGAAATTTGTTAATGTAAGAAACTTTTAGAGATTAGTATTATAATTTTGTCTTCTTATTCTTTTTTGCAAGCTCTTCTTTTATTACAACTTTAATATCGAAATTATTAATATAAATAATTGCATCTTTACTAAGACGTTCGATAAATATAAGATAATCAACATTTTTATTAAGTTTCGAAATTTCTCTTGCAAAATAGAATTAATTTTTGTTTGCTTCTAAATATGTATTGTTTTAAAATAAAGTTGTACTTAATATATTTCTAAAGTAATATTGTACTAGCAAATAGATTTTGAGATTTTGTAAAAAAAGTTCTTAATTACATTTAAGTAATTAATAGAATATGCTTTCTTTGTATATATTTGTATTTAAGTTGTCAAAATTTTGTTATAATTAAAATTAAAGATAAGTAAATAAGATATTATTGTAAGTTCTTAATAGATAAACTCTTAATAATTAAATTAATAGAAAAATAATAAGAAAGAGAGAAGCAAGCAATAATATTTAAGATTATTATTAAAAATCTAAGAGTTTACTAACGCAAAATATATATATATTAAGTTTAATTTAATAATAGTAATTTACAATGCGCTATTATATAATTTGTATATCTAAGCAAAATCTTAACTAGATTTGAATTAAATTTAAATTAATTTCTAAATATTAAAATAAAAAAGAAATTAAGTTATCGAATTATAATATTTATATTAGCAAAGAGATTGTTATATATATATAGACAAAGTTCGAGCAAATTAAGTTACGTAAAACAAAGTTTAGAAAGTGATAAAATAAATTATTAAGTTACAAATCTATTTATTTGCAAAAACTATATTAGAATATATTAGATTAATCGTCGAATCGAGAATCGATATCAACTTTCTAACTCGACTCGAATACTCGATATCAACATCGTAACTCGACTTAAATACTTGATATCAACATCGTAATTCGACTCGATATTGACTCGATTTCTAATTCGATTTGAATCATCGATTCGAATCGCTAAGCAATCGAAAATGTCGTCATAATGTCAAGAATTTCTATTTTTAAATTTATCACGTCACGACTTTCGAGAGACCTATGCGCCAAGAACGAAACAATTTTTTATTATTATTTTCTCGTCATTTGCATTATCTTATTGCATTATCTACTAAGCGTATTGTTTCGCTACATACATTAATTATGCACTTTTTCGAACAAACGTGTCAACGAAATTGTTGTTTAATTATACAATTTTTTTAACAAATGTGTCAACTAAATTGTTGTTCGAACATGCACTTTTTTTGATAACAATAAAGTTGATCGAAAGATTATAATAATCTTAAATTAGTTATTACACAAACATCAAAGAAATCAAATGCATTATTTAATTGCATTATTATGCAACATTTTAAGAAAAAAATCATAAGATTTAACACACAATTCATGTCTACAAATTCTACTATTAAATCGCTTCATGTCTTGGCGAGTCGAATCGAGAATTCAAGTCGATATTCGATATCAACATCATAACTTGACTCAAATACTCGATATTAACATTGTAACTCGAATCGACTTTTCGATATCAAAATCTTGACTCAACTCAAGTCTTGGCGAGTCGAGAATTTGACTCGAACTTAATGACTTCACCCGACGCGATCAATCTAGAATATATATATAAATTAGATTTAAATTAATTTAGACTAATTTAAACAAGTTTTAATTTGAAAATAATTTATAGACAATATATATTTATAGAGAATTGTCTAAGATGCGCGCAATAGTAACTAAGCGAAATAATTAAGATTGCAATATATAATACTAGAGTTACAACAAAAATTATATTTCGTAATGTTAAATATATATTTTAACAAAATAAAGTAAATATAAACTATAAAGTTGTTAATAAAGAGATGTTGCTATTGTAGTCAAGAGCTAACTATTAATTAATTTCGAGCTATAATAGCGATATTTGTATCTTAAAGTTAACAAATCGCTTTCTTGAATTGTTAATACTATTTTATTTTTGTGCGCAATTGCAACTTGCAATACTTTTTAAACTAATTAATAGTAATTCTATTGTCTATATATTTTTTTTAGCTTAATTTACTAGTAATATATATAGATAGTATAGTTATATATTATATTAAAAATATATCTTAATATTTAATAAAATACTATAAGATTTAAAATATAAAAAAGTTAAAGAATCGATAAACTAATAAATAAAATATTAAGAGATAATTCTATATAATAAAGTAAAATTCTATATATTAAAATTAGAATTATTTTTTACTTTTACTTTTATTTACTTTAAACTTTTTATTTAATATAGTTATTATTTCTTAATATTAATATTTGAGCTATAAAATTATCTATTATATCATAATTAATTATTACTATAAAAAAAATTGCGAAAATCAATATTATACTATTTTATTATACGAGAAGAGACAAGAGAGAAAATGTTATTAACAATAACGCTTACGATTTATTTCGATCGTCAAAATTAAATAAACGTAATCGACGCAACATTGACAAGTAATTAAGACACACTTAATGTATTTTAACGTGAATTAATACAAATTGCGACAAACATAAAAACGAAAATATTAAATATTGAAAAATTTATAAATCTAAGAAGAGAAACACGTTTAAAATAATTTCGATAATGACGTTGACAAAATAAGATTTTTTAATCAAGAAATTAACGCGACGTTTTAGCGAAATTCTCGCGAAAAACAAGCCAATTAATTTGATTTTAATACTAAAGAAATTAAAGAGAACAATTAATCGAATAAAAAAAGTTAAAAAAATAAGAAAAACATGTAGTTAACAAACACATAAGCAACGATAACAAAAGACTTATTATCGACGAAATAAATAAATAATTGTAAAAGTGTCGAATAGACACTCTTAATGCGATAATTAATTAAAAAAATAAAGTTAATAACATAAATTAAAGAGAAACAAAAGATAAAAAGAGTTTACAAAATAAACGCTACGAAAATAATAACATTAACGTGCGATTTCGACATTGTTAAAACATTAATAGCGCAAAAAATATACAAAAAATAAGACGCTTTAAAAGAATAATTGTTTTTCGAATAAGCAACGAGAGTAGCAAAACAATATTAAAATTGAACGATTTTTAAATTAAAACAATGTTAACAACGACAATTATATATCGAGAATGCGCAAAAATAATAATGCATAATATTAATCAAAAATATAAAGAAAAATATAAAGAAAAAAAAAGCAAAAATAATAATAAAATTATGTAAGATAATGCATCAAAATCTAAAGATTAAAGAGATAATTTAATTTACAAAAAAGAGCAATAAAAAAATACATTTTGATCGTAATATAAATAGATTGCGCGAACATAATAAATAAATTAATGTAATTAAACGTAATTCACGAATTAAATATAAAGATTACGAAATATTATAATAAAGAATGCAAAACAAAACAATGTATAAAATGTTAAAAGTATAAACTTTTTATATATAAATGCAAGAATAAATAGTAATGCGCACATTGGGCGCAAAATTATCGCTTCGATTAATAGTTTTATTAAAAAATGTTTTTAAGTAAAAATGTAACGTTTGCAAGAAAGCTTACAAGATATTCGATCTTAAATGTTTTAAAAAAATTAAAATTAAAATTAAAATTAAAAAAACAATAAAAATACAGTTTTTATATTACGTTGTCAAGACAATCGAAGCAAACAAAGCGACAATTTTAGTTTTAATAATATTAAGAAGTGCAATCTTATTTATTCAAATTACGAACAAGAGAATAAAGCGAAAGACAATAGAAACAATAGTAAATCGTTCGACATAAACGAGTCGCATGCAAAGCATTTTCGTAACAATAAAAGAAAACGTTATTTAACAATTAATTAAGAAAAAGTGCTTCGACAAATTAATAAAAAGTTAATTTACTCTAATAAAATAAATTAATAACGAGATAGCGTTGTTATTATTACAAAGCATATTTTTTACGCAAGAGATAAAGAATTTAATATATACGAAAACAAATATAAAAAAGAAACTATAATAAAGATACAAAATAAATTTCGAGTATTATAATACAATGTTTATAAATTAAGAAGCAAAATAATAATAAAGTTGTTTCAAAAAAAAAAAAACCGACATATTAGTAATACAAGAGTCGTAACGACATTACATCGAAACAAGAATATATAATTCAAAACGCACGAGTTTTATGCTCGTAAATAATAACGAACATATATGTTTTTATATTAATAAACGCATTGACAACAATAATTGACACAATATATAATCTTTCGAAAACGTAAAAACAATAACGATGTAATTACGTTTCAAAAGCGACATTATTAAACAAAATCTTGTTAACGTTTATAACGTTTACAATTTATTTCTTAATAATTATAACAATATAATTAATAGAGATAATCTTAATGCAATAGAGCAAATATTACGCATGCAAAATAAAAGTATTATAATAAGAAATTTTAATTAGTATTATTTCTTATAAGCGAATCTCTTATATTTTAGACAATATTTATTGTTCGACAATTTGCTAAATATAATGTGTTTTATCAATGTTACGTTAATGCTTTTATGCGATATTATAATAAGAAATCATTAAAAAATATAAATTACGATCGATTTGTCGTTTGTTACAAAAAAAACGATAAATCAATTAATATATTGCGATATAGATAAAAAGATAAAAAGTTTATCGAATTATTTGTTAATTAAAACAATGTTAAATTTTAAAATGCAAACAAAGTTTATACATTATTTTAGACAAAATTAAAAAGTTATAAATACAAAGAAATTCAACAATATATTAAAGAGATTATTATTCGAATTATTATTAAATGCTTTGATAAAACAAAAAAGCATTAACAAATATACAATTGCGTTATTAAAGATTTTGAAAAAGATTATCAAAGACTTTATTTCGTAAACGAGATCGCACAAAAAAATCAAATTTGAATAAACGCAAAAATACATTAACGTAATTAAGAAGATCAAAAAATTGCGACGTTAATGTTGTATCTCTTATAATTAAAAGACGTATATTTAAATATACAATAAAAAAGACAAGATTCTTAAAAAACATAAAAAAAACAAATTTCGCAATTAAATATAAATATCGAAGAGTATTCCGAAAAATTTGTTCAAAATAGCGAAATAAATTAGAAATGTAATAATAAACACATTTATTAAATTTACGATTTTATTACTAAGAATGGACACGAAAGTAACAACAATTGCGAAAGACAAAATTGAAGTAATATTTTAAATTTACTTTTCTTTTTTACTTACGATTTTGATCAACAATATAAAGAGATTCTTTTATTTATTTTTAATAAAGAACGACAAAATTATGTTAAAGCGCAAAATAATAAAAGCAACACATAAAGTAACTTTAAACAAAACATTCGAAATTAACAAAATAATTAATTGAACGTTAAGACAACTAATTTGCATTGTATTAAAATAAATAAATTTTTTGTTTAATAAATACATTAAAAAAGAAATGCAATTATCTTATTTTAAAAAGACAATCATAATAATGTTGCGAAAATTAGAAAAAAAAAAATTTAAAATTGTCGTCTTTTAAATTTATAGCATTGTTCGACACGTTAAATAAGATGCTAAAATCAATAATATTGAAATGTCTTCGCTACGTCGTAAAAGCACATAACATTTTATTCGACACACAAATAAGAATTAGAAGAGAACTTTTAATCGATACGATATTGCAATTAATTATTAAAAAGATGCACACAATATAAAGTAATTAAAAAAAAAGTAGCTTTTCTTTTAAGTTTAAATATATTTAATGCATTCGACAATGTGTTGCACATTAAACTACTTTATAATATAAGAAAAAAAGTCTTAATTTGTTTGCCTAATTAAGTAAATTTTTTATTAAAAAAACGACGCATTACATTGATTATTAAAAACTATACAATAAAAAAGTAATAAACAAATGTCAATATATCGCAAAATTTCTTTTTATCTATAATATTATACTTGTTTTATAACGTAAATCTTTTGAAATAATGCAACAATATAAAATTGCGAATTAGTGTTACGAGCTTTGTGAACGACGTTAACATATTAATGTATAAAGAGTCAATTAAACGCAATTGCAAAATGCTAACTTAAATATACGACAAATGCGAGCAATAAACACGCATTTATAACTTTAATTTCGCAAAAAAGAAATACGAACTAATTTATTTTTTACGCACTTTAAAGAGATTTAACATAAGCATTAACATAACATTAATAGAATACGAAATAATCGTTAAGTTTAATATTAGAGTTTTAAACATTTAATTTAATTTAAAACTTAAATAAAAAGCTTATTTGCGATAAATAAAGACAAAGCTAATTATTAAACATAAAGAAGTCTCGATAATAGAAAATTCAATTTTTAACATATTTATAAATATATGAAACGCAAATACATCGCGATAGAGAAGCTTGTAATAACACATAACGTTGTTACGTAATACATTTCATCTATTATTAAAAGCGCAAGAAAAGAAATTGTCACAAAGTTGCGATTTATATAAGAACAAACGCTTCGTCGTATTACTAACGTTTATAAGACAACTTATATAAAAGTCTTATAAATCAAGATTAACGTACTCTTTATTAACATTTATTTAAAGAAGTTAATATAAAGATCGATAATTATTATAAACGCACAAAAATTCGAAAAGATTATTAATGTAGCGATGCTACGCATACGCAACGATTTAATGTCGAAAAAAGAACGAAAGTTAAAGTTAAGAATAACATTTTTGCAATTTAAAAAAAAGTAAATGCGAATAGCGTTAAAATTAACGACGATTTTGCGACAACAATTATATATTGCGATTTCGTAAATAAAGTCTTTTAAAACGATTATTATTTATAATAAGAAAGTTATCAAAAGAAAACATAACGCAAATTGCTTAAATTTATATTATTAAGTCTATTTTAACGAGAGCGAACGCAATAAGAACGTTATTGCAATCTTAATTAAAGCAAACTAAAATATCGAAAAGCGTCTCGAAAACGTTAACGTAATACTAATTTATTACGACGAACTTAAGAAATTTACAAGAACGACAAAGAAATTAATAGAACATTGCGAAATTATTACTAATTCGAAAGAACAAATTTACAAAATATACTTAAACAATCAAGTTTTAATTAAAATTATAAAAGAGATAAAATCGATATTAAATTAAATGCGATTAAGACGCATATAAAACGCATGCGAGATAATTCGACGTCGCAAAATAATACTAAAATTACATTAAATATCAAAACATAAGAACATAAGAGATAATAAGATTGCGAACAAAATTGTCGACAAGACGTATAAATAGTTTCTTCTTTTTGTTAATTAGATAACGAACGAACTTGTTGTTAAAAAAACACTTATTTAAGACAAGACTTAAAAAGAGTAACGACATAAATAATTAAAAAATAAGAATAACGCAAAATATTGCAAGATTGCATTAGAAATTACGCATAAGTATATACAATTGCACTTCGATTATCTCAAATTACATAGTTTATTTCTCGTTTAACTAAGAACGAGCATAATTAATTTTAATTAATTTTTATGCAAGCGTCGCATTTTTAATGTTACGACAAATACATATAAATGCGATTAAGAACACATAATTGTTAAATACGTTCTATTAACATATTTAATATAACGACAAAAAAGAACTTAAATACAATAGAAGACTAGATGATCGCGTTAGATTAAAATATCAAGTTCGAATCGAATTTCTAGCTCGTTAAGACTCAAGTCAAATTAAGATTTTAATATCGAAAAGTCGATTTAAGTTACGATGTTAATATTAAGTATTCGAATTAAGTTACAATGTTAATATCAAGTATGAACTTGAATTTTCGATTCAATTCGTCAAGACATAAAGCGATTTAATAGTAGAATTTGTAGACATAAATTGTGTGTTAAATCTTATAATTTTTTTCTTAAAATGTTGCATAGTAATGTAATAAAATAATGCAATAAAATAATGCAAATAACGAAAAGATAATAAAGAAAAAAATTGTTTCGTTCTTGGCGCATAAATCTCTCGAAAGTCGTGATGTAATAGATTCAAAAATAGAAATTTTTGACATCATAACGACATTTTCGATTGCTTAACGATTCGAATCGATAACTTGAATCGAATTAAAAATTGATTCGATATTAAATTAAGTAACGATATTAATACCAAGTATTCAAATTAAATTACGATGTTAATATCAAGTATTTAAGTCGAATTAGAAAGTTTATATCGATTTCTAGTTTACCGATTAGTCTATAGAAGACTAATATTACGAATCTAAGACAATTACTAGACGAAGCAAAATTTGTTATTGCGACAACATAAATAATTTTGTTTACTAATTTATTAAAATAGTTTTAGACAACAACATCGTTAATAATGCTTGAATTTCTCTTAAATTTATAGAGTTTTTGTTTGAAGAATTTTTTTGTATTACGAATATCACAACATAGAACACGAAAACGCGATATTGTTATAACAAAGTATTACGAACGAAATTGAGATTGCGAATTCTAGTCAATCATAATTAAATAAATTAACACTAGTATTGCTCGTTTATTCGTGATTAATTAGATTCAAAAATCGCAAAAATATATAAATCTCGCATAGATTCTTAGGAATGTTGAATCGAATATAAATTAAAAAAAAAAAAAATTTATTTAAGTTTATTTATATTAATATTTTTCCCATTTATTTTATATAGTTTTGTTGTTAATTGCTTATTTAAGTTTCGATTTTTACACAATTTATAATATAATTTTCGATACATTTCTATTGATAAAAGTCGTTGAAATTATCGCAATTTTCTTTATAGTTTTTTATATATATATTAATTTATTTTAATTAATATTATTATCTTTAATAACTTGTATAAAGCAAATAAATAATATATACAAGTAAACAATATATTTTGTTTATAGCTAACAAACTTAATTAAGTTACTTTGCTAATTTGAAAATTTGTTTCGAAGTTCTCTTGCAATAAATCAATTTCTTGTAATTAATTTAAATAAAACAAAATAAACAAAATCGAGAACAAAAATATTAAAAACAAAAGTATCGAAAAAAAACTTATAATGCTGGCGTAGTTAAAATAATACAAATAAATAATATATCTTAAATTAATATACTAATATTTTGCAATAAAAAGAGTAAAAATAAAAGCTTAAAATTTTTGTACTTTAAAATTAAAATAATATAAAAGTTAATTAACTTTTTTATTTTTAAATACTTATTCTAATATTTAATTTGCAAAATACTATATAACAAAATCTAGAATTACAATTGCTAAAAATTTAATATTGTATTTACAGTTCGATTTTATATATACTTCAAAAAATTACAAAAATATTTATATTTTTTTTCTCTCTAGTAAATGTATTATCTTGATGTATTATTATTATAACTACAACATTTAATTAATATTTTACTTTATATAGATTCGAATATTGCAACAATTTATGTTAAGTATATAATATTTTAGCTTAAGAATTGTTAGTTTATAAAGTATTTAATAGAGCAATTTAATCTTTTTTAATAGTAGAAATTCTAAAGTAATTCTATTTTTTTTTTTACATAATTATAATATATTTTTTGTATTAGCTGTAAGTTACATTTTCGAAATTTAATTATTAATAGCCTTTTTCTAGCAATTAATGTTATTAAACATATTGTTTTTTTGTATTATTATTAATAAGACTCGATTATTTATATAGTAGTTATAGATACAATATTTTTAATAGTATAATACGTCTATTAATAAATCTAATCTAAAATAATTTTCAACTTTATTTAAAACAAATTCTCTTTTTTGTTTATTACTTAATTATTATTCTTTTTTTTGCAATATATATTTTATAATTTAATAATAATCTTCTTTATATCTAAATTTCTAATATAATTATAATATTTAATTATTATAATTTATTTAAATATTTACAAATTTATTTAAAATCAATTGTATTAATATAGTTTTTAAATAAAACTAAAAGTTTATTTAAAACTTATTAATAATATTAAATATAAAAGTATATCTCTAATTATTTGCGTAAATTTAAGAATGTTCGAAGTATTTTCTCTTTAATACTTTTAAGTTGAATATTTATTCTTTATAATATTAGTTTAAAAATATTTAATTATCTTTATTTTAAGTTAAACAAAAATATTAAAATTATTAAAGTAAAAATCTTGCAATAATTGCAATAAGCTACAAAAGTATTAGCAAAAAATTATATATATTATAATATCGTATTATTTTTTTAGCAATATTTATTTTAATATTTATGCATATAAATTAGCAATTAAATTGTAATAATATTGAAAGAAAAATTTATATTTAATCTTATATTTTGTCTTATAGTTAATAGTATTATTATTTCATATTATTTTATATTTTGTAAATACTCAATCTCTATATAGAATTTAGAATATTAATAAAACTATATAATATATTATTAAGTTTTTTTATTTTTAAATAATATTTTACAAGTTTTATTAAAATCTTATTGCAAACTTTTATTATAATCTTTATCAAAAAACAAATATTAGTTTTAATTGTTTTCTTTAGATATTTCAAATATTTAAATATTATACTAAATATTTAAAATTTTAAAATAATATTTGTATTAGTTATTTGCAAAACTATAAAAATATATTTAATCTTAAAAGTATTTTTTTACTTAAAAATTAATAAAATTGCGTAGTTAATATATACAACAAAGTATTAAATAGATAGAATTTTAATAAATACAAATATCTTGTACTAGTTTCTGTAATTTCTTTTAATTTGTTTTTAAAAAACTCTAGAATAAAGCAAATATTAAGTTAAATTATTTATAGCAAATGTAAAAGCGCAAATCTAAATTAAATTTAGCAAATATATTATCTCTTTGTATTATTACAAAGAAAAATTAATTATAATAGATAAGTTTGTACTTTTTATAATATTTTAAACTTGTATATTCTTAAAAATTTAAGCTACTTCGACTAATTGTTAAATTTAGTTTCGATTCTAACTTTTGGAAACAATCTAACTTGTTAGTTTCAACTCTAGAAATTAACTCGAAAGTCAATTTTTTTAGAATTAACTTAATACAACTTGAGTCGAATTTTAGTTTCTATTTTTAGAATCGATTTAATTTGTCAAGATATCAAGAATTACTATTTTTAGTATAAAAAATCAATAAATTTAATTTAAATTAACTATTTATAAATGTTTTAAATTAATTAGTCTATTTATTATAATAGATATTAAATATATATTATATACTTGCATTGCTTTATTAACTTTAGATTATTTTTAAAATTTTGCTAATTATAGTATTTGGATTTCGATTTTAACTTTTAGAATTAACTTAACTTGTTAATTTTAACTTTAGAAATCGAATTGCCAAGATTTTTAGATTAAATTATATCGAATTGCGAAGATTTAAATCGATTATTTGATTTAAATTTAATAATTCGATTTAATGCAATTAATTTAAAGCTACTAGATTGTTAATATAAATTAAATCAAAAACAAAGTTTTATTATTTGTTCTATTAAAATTGTTATTAATTTAAAGCTTTTTTAAGTTTATTTTTAAAAATGTTTTTACTACTTATATTACTAGTAACAATATTAAAAAGTTTATTTTTAATATTAAAAAACTTTAACTTTTTTATGACTTTTTATATTAACTAACAATTTGTATATTCGATATTAAGAAAAAAATTAATAAAATATTTCCAAAATTAAAATATAATATTAACTTAATAAATAAATACTTTGAAATAAAAAATCTTTTAAAAACTAAATTATATATTTAAAGTAATAAAAATATATTAAATATCTTTAAAATCTATTTTAAATATTTTACAAATTTAATTAAAGTTCGGAAAAACTATTTTTAATAGTTTTGTACAATCTAATAGTATTAGTTCTAATTAAAGTATTTCTAATAGTTTTCGAAAGTAAAAACTGTTAATAGTTCGAAAAAGTAAATTTAAATTAACAAAAGTTTTATATAATTAATTTTTTTAATTTTTTTAATTAAAAAGAAACAACAAATTAATATAATTTTTCTTTTAATAATACATTAGTTTTACATTAGTTTTTTATATTATTTATTGTAACTTATACAATTAAATACTAAATTAATTGCAATTTGTAATTTAGATCTATTTTATTTTTAGCAAAAAGTAGATTAGAAATGTTTCTTTATATTTGATATACTTAAATAATTGTAAGCAATAAAATAATTTAAAAACTTATAACAATTTTTGCAAACAATCTTCAATAAACTTTTAAAAGTTAAAATTATTTAAATATCTTTGTTTTAAAGTTTAGATTATGTTTCTATATTTATTTATTTGCTTAATATAGATTAACAAGTTTCGATTAAATTTTGTCTAAAATAGTTTTATTAATTGCAATTTATAATTATTATTCTTAAAATTAAATATTAATATTAATATTTTATTTAATATATTTGTCTCTTTCTTTTAATATAAATAATAAAAAATTGTTTCTAATTTTGTTTAATACTTTGTAAAGAATCCTTTTTCTATTATTGAAAAAAAAATTAAGAAAATTTTGATTAAATTAATTTGCAAATTAATTAAAATATAAACTTTTTTTTTTAATATTTGATTTAACATCTCTAAGAATTTATGCGAGATTTATATACTTTTGCGATTGTTAAATTTGATTTAATTACGAATAGACGAACAACACTAGCGCCTATTTGTCTAATTATGATCAACTAGAATCTGCGATCGCAATTTTATTCGTAATGCGTTGTTATAACAACGTCGCATCTTCATCTTCTATGTCGTAATATTCGTAATACAAAAAAATTCTTTGAACGAGAACTTTATAGATTTAAGAGAAGTTTAAACATCGTTAATGATGTTATTGTCTAAAACTATTTTAATAAATTAATAGACAAAATTATTTATATTGTCGCGAGAATAAATCTTGCTTCGTCTAGTAATTGTCTTAGAATTATAATATTAATTTTTTATTGCATTTAAGTTCTTTTTTGTTGTTATGTCGAACATGTTAGAAGAATGTGTTTAACAATTATGCATTTTTAATCGCATTCGCATGTGTTCGTCGTAACATCAAAAACGCAACGTTCGCATAAAAATTAATTGAAATTAATTTTGTTCGTTCTTAGTTAAACAAGAAGTAAATTATGTGATTTAAGACGATCGAAGTGCAATTGCATATACTTATGCGTAATTTCTAATGCGATCTTGCGATATTTTGCGTCATTCTTGTTTTTTAATTATTTGCGTCATTACTCTTTTTGAATTTTGTCTTAAATAAGGGCTTTTCTAACAACAAGTTCGTTTGTTACTTAATTAATAAAAGAAAGAAACTATTTGTGTATCTTGTCAACTTTCTTGTTCGCAATTTTATTATTTTTTATGTTTTTATATTTAAATATTTAAATATTTAATGTAATTTTAATATTGTTTTGCGACGTCGAATTATCTCGCACGCGTTTTATGTGCGTCTTAATCGCATTTATTTTAATGTTAATTTTATCTCTTTTATAATCTTAATTAAGACTTGATTATTTAAATATATATTGTAAATTTGTTCTTTTAAATTAATAATAATCTCGCAATATTTCGTCAATTTCTTCGTCGCTCTTGTAAGTCTCTCGAGTTTGTTATAATAAATCAATGTTACGCTAACGTCTCTAAGACGCTTTTCAATCTCTTAATTCGTTTTGATTAAGACTACGATAACGTTTTCGTTGCGTTCACTCTTGTTAAAATAGACTTATTAATATAAATTTAAATAATTTGCATTATGTTTTCTTTTAATAGCTTTCTTATTATAAGCGATAATTTTTTTAGAAGACTTTATTTACAAGATTGCGATATATAATTGCTATTGTGAAATCGTCGTTAACTCTAACGTTGTTCGCATTTATTTTCTCTTAAGTTGTAAAAATGTTATTTTTAATTTTGATTTTCGTTCTCTTTTTAACATTAAATCGTTGCGTATACGTAACATTATTACATTAATAATCTTTTTAAATTTTTGTACGTTCATAATAATTATTAATCTTTATATTAACTTCTTTAGATAAATGTTAATAGAGAACACGTTAATCTTTAATTTGTAAAACTTTTATAAAAGTTGTCTTGTAAACGTCGATAATGCGACGAAGCGTTTGTTCTTGTATAAATCGCAACTTTGTGACAACTTCTTTTCTTACGTTTTTAATAGTAGACAAAATGTATTACGTAACAACGTTATATACTATTACGAACTTTTTCATTGCGATGTATTTGCGTTTTTTAACATCTATAAACGTATCAAAAACTAAACTCTCTATTCTTAAGATTTCTTTATGTTTGATAACTAGCTTTGTCTTTATTTGTTATAAATAAGCTTTTTATTTAAGTTTCGAATTAAGTTAAACTTCTAAAACTCTAATGTTAAACTTGACAATTATCTTATATTTTGTTAATGTTATGTCGACGCTTATGTCGAATCTCTTTGAAGTGCGTAAGAAGTAAATTAGTTCGTACTTCTTTTTTGCGAATTTGAAGTCATAAGTGCGTGTTTATTGCTCACATTTATCGTATATTTAAGTTAACATTTTACAATTGCGTTTAATTGATTTTTTATACATTAATATGTTAATGTCGTTTACAAAGTTCGTGACCCTAACTTGCAATCTAATGTCGTCACATTGTTTCAAAAGATTTGCGTTATAAAACAAATATAATATTAAAAATAAAAATAAATTCTACGATATATCGACGTTCGTCTCTCGCTTTTTTATTGTATAACTTTTGATAATCAATGTAATGCGTCGTTTTTTTAAAAAATTCTTACTTAATTAAGCAAATGAGTTAAGACTCTTCTTTTTTTTATATTATAAAATAGTCTAATGTGCGACACATTGTTAAATGCATTAAACACATTTAAATTTAAAAAAAACCTCATTTTTTTCTTTCAATTACTTTATATTGTGTGCATCTTTTTAGTAATTAATTGTAATATTGTATCGATTAAGCGCTATTTTCTAACTTTTATTTGTGTATCAAATAAAGTGTTATGTGCTTTTACGACGTAGCGAAGACGTTTCAATATTATTGACTTTAGCATCTTATTTAGCGTGTCGAACAATGCTATAAATCTAAAAGACAAAAACTCTAAATTATTTTTCTTTTCTAATTTTCGCAACATTATCGTAGTTGTCTTTTTAAAACAAGACGATTACATTTCTTTTCTAATGCATTTATTAAACAAGAATTTTATTTGCTCTAAGACGACGCAAATTAACTATTTTAGCGTTCGATTAATTATTTCGTTAATTTCGAATGTTTTGTTTAGAGTCGCTTTATGTGCTACTTTTATTATTTTGCGCTTTAAAATATTTTCGTTGTTCTTTATTAAAAATAAATAAAGGAATTTTCCTATATTGTTGATCAAAATTGTAAATAAAAAAGAAAGGTAAACTTAAAATATCGTTTTAATTTTATCTTTCGCAATTGTCGTTATTTTGATGTTTGTTCTTAGTAATAAAATTGTAAGCTTAATAAATGTGAATGTTATCGCATTTCTAACTTATTTTGCTATTTCGAACAAACTTTTCGCAATGCTCTTCGAAGTTTACATCTAATTATAAAATTCGTTTTTCTTATATTTCTTAAGAATCTTGTCTTTTTTATTGCATATTCGAATGTACGTCTTTTAATCACAAGAAATGCGACATTAATGTCGCAATTTTTTGATTTTTTTAATTACGTTAATGCATTATTGCGTTTATTTAAATTTAATTCTTTTGTACGATCTCGCTCACGAAATAAAGTTTTCGATAATCTTCTTTAGAATTTTTAATAACGCGATTGTGTATTCGTTGATATTCTTTCGTTCTATTGTAGCGTCTAGTAATAATTCGAATAATAGTCTCTTTATTATATTGTTAAATTTCTTTGTATTTATAACTTTTCAATTTTGTTTAAAACAACGTATAAGCTTCGTTTGCGTTCTAAGATTTAGCACTATTTTAATTAACATTATTTTCTCGTTTATGTCGCAATATATTAATCGATTTGTTATCTCTCTTGTAACGAACGACAAATCGATCGTAATTCGTATCTTTTAATAATTTCTCGTTATAATATTGCGTAAAAGCGTTAACATAATATTGACAAAACGCATTATGTTTAACAAATTGTCGAACAATAAATGTTGTTTAAAATATAAAAAATTTACTTATAAAAAATAATGCAAATTAAAGTCTTTTATTGTAACGTTCTCGTTTTGCATGCATAGTGTTTGCTCTATTGCGTCAAAACTATCTTTATTAATTATATCGTTATAACTATTGAAAAATAAATTGTAAACGTTATAAATATTAATAAGATTTTGTTTAATAATGTCGTTGGCAAAACGTAGTTGCATCGTTATTGTTTTTATGTTTTTAAAATATTATGTGCTATGCTAGTTATTGTTGTCGATGCGTTTGTTAATGTAAAAGCATGTACGTTCGTTATTATTTACAAACGTGACATTCGCGTGTTTCGAGTTATATGTTCTTATTTTGACGTAATGTTGTTACGACTCTTGTATCACTAATATATTGTATTTTTTTTTAAATAACGTTATTATTATTTTGCTTTTTAATTTATAAACATTGTATAATAATATTTGAAGCTCATTTTGTATCTTTATTACAATTTCTTTTTTATGTTTGTTTTTATATATATTAAATTCTTTATTTCTTGCGTAAAAAACATACTTTATAACGACAACAACGCTACTTCGTTATTAATTTGCTCTATTAGAATAAATTAACTTTTTATTAACTTGTCGAAATGCTTTTTTTTAGTTAATTTTTAAATAACGCTTTTTTCGTCGTTACGAGAGCGCTTTGCATGCGACTCGTTTGTGTCGAACGATTTATTGTTGCTTCTATTGTTTTTCGCTTTATTTTTTTGTTCGTAATTTAAACAAACAAGATTACACTTCTTAATATTATAAGAATTGAGATCGTCGCTTTACTTACTTCGATTATCTTAACGACGTAATATAAAGGCTTTATCTTCATTGTCTTCTTAATTCTTATTTTCTCTCTTTGTCTTTTAAAACATTTAAAATCGAATATTTTGTAAACTTTCTTGCAAACGTTACATTTTTACTTGAAGACATTTTCTTAATAAGAGCACTAATTGAAGCGATAATTTTGCGCGCAATGTACGCATTATTGTTCATTCTTGCATTTATATATAAAATGTTTATATTTTTAACACTTTATACATTGTTTCGTTTTACATTCTTTGTTATAATATTTCGCAATCTTTATGTTCGACTTATAAATTACGCTTAATTGTATTAATTTATTCGTTGTCTTCGCACAATCTATTTATATTACGATCGAAATGTATTTTTTTGTCGCTTTTTTTTATAAAGTAAATTAGCTTTTTAATCTTTAAACTCTAATACATTATCTTGCATAATTTTTTTATTATTTTTGCTCTTTTTTTCATTATATTTTTCGACATACTTTTAATTCTAATATTATGCATTATTATTTTCGCGCGTTTTCGACGTATAATTATTGTCGTTAACATTTCTTTAATTTAAAAATCGTTCAATTTTAATATTGTCTTGTTACTTTCGTTATTTATTTAAAAAATGATTATTCTTTTAAAACGTCTTATCTTTTGTATATTTTTTTGCGCTATTAGTGTTTTAACGATGTTGAAATCGCGCGTCAATGTTATTATCTTCGTAGCGATTATTTTGTGAACTTTTTTTATCTTTTGTTTCTTTTTAATTTACGTTATTAACTTTATTTCTTTAATTAATTGTCGCATTAAAAGTATTTATTTGACGCTTCTTCAATTATTTATTTGCTTCGTCAATAATAAGTCTTTTGTTATTATCGCTTATGTGTTTGCTAATTGCATGTCTTTTCTTATCTCTTTAACTCTTTTTATTTGATTGATTGTTTTCTTTAGTCTTTTTAATATTGAGATCAAGTCGATTCGTTCGTTTTTCGCGAGAATTTCGTTAAGACGTCGCGTCAACTTCTTAGTTAAAAGACATCATCTTGTTAACGTTATTATCAAGATTATTTTGAACGCGTTTTTCTTTTTAAATTTATAGAGTTTTCTAATATTTATTATTTTCGTTTTTATGTTTGTCGCAATTTGTATTAATTCGCGTTAAAACGCACTAAATATGTCTTAATTACTTGTTGACGTCGCGTCAATTACGTTTATTTGACTTTAACGATCGAGATAAATCGTGAGCGTCGTTGTTAATAAAATCTTTTCTCTCGTCTCTTCTCGTATAATGAAATAGTATAATATCGATTTTCGCAAGTTTTCAATATTCTATTCTTTCAATATAAACTATTAAATAACAAATTATACAAAATAGATTTGCAAAATTATCTTTAATTAAAGATAATTGTTAATTTAAAGTTTTTAAAGTATTAAATATATTGCAAATAAAAACAATAAAAACAATATCTTTAAATGATATATAAAGAATCTTTTTAAAACAAAAGAGTAATATAAAATTATAATATAAGTAACAATTAAATTAAGCAAATTATTGTATAATAAAAAATAGCTATAATTTCAAAACTCTTAAAAGAATCTCTTTAAAATAGAAAAGTAAGACAAAATAATAATATAAGCAACAATTAGTTTAAGTAGATTATTATGTAATTATATAAACAATTCTAATTGTAATCTCGAAGTATACTAAATTACACTTTAGTAAAAAGCAAATATTATCTTTCTAGTTTAAGAATAAGATACAAATAGAAAAAAAGAAACTATACAAAAAGTATAATTTCTTTCTCTAAATCTTGTTTGTTATTTAGAGTTAATAGTAATTTTAATCAATAAAAATTAAATTAACGCTTCTAAGATTGCTAGACTAAGAAAATAGATATTTCTAAAAATACTAGAATTTTATATTGTATAGCGCTATATAAAGAATTATACTAATATTTATATATTTAATTAATAGAAAAGATATAATTAAGCGTAAATTAATTTATAAGTACAAAACTTAATATTGTTGCTATACTAGATATTGTTGCAATAAGTTACAATATAATTTTTTTTATAGAACTTTATTGCTCTTATTATTTTTGGTTTTCTAATTAGATATAGCAATAATATATAAGCTATAATATAAACAAAAAGAGAATAATTCTCTTAAAACTAGTGTTATTATATTTGCATTTAATAAATCTTAACTTTAGTTCTAGATGTACACAAATTTGTTATAACAAAAGTCGCAATTTTGTGTTACTTATATCTAGATCTTGTGCGAGATTAAAATTAGAATCTTGCACTACTTGCGAGAATCTAAAGACTCAAGTTAAGCTTTGCGAAAGACAATCTTAATATTTCTTAATATTGCGCTCGTAAATGCGTTTGTTCTATATAACAATTATAATTTGTTTGCGTAAAATGCGCACACATTCTCTTGATTTATCAAATTTGTCTCAAAAGTAAAGTTTGTTCGAATTGACAAAATCTAACGTTTAAATCAAAAAACGTAATAGTTTAACGCAACTATATAACTAGCGAGCAATTGCAAACTAGTGTAATTGTTAGATCGAATTAAATACTTTTTTCTTAATCTAATTTACTCTCTTAAGTCTTGTAAAGTTGAGTTAAGATTAAGACGCAAACTCGACTCTAAAATCGAAATTCTTCGAGTTAATATTAAGAATTTAAGCTAATTTTATCGCGTTAGTATTTGCTTATCTTATCTTATTTTATTTATGCGCTAACTTAATTAAACTAGCGCAAGATTTACGTTAATTGCATATAATTAACGCGTTATATAATATTACAAGATCGAATAAATCGAATTAAATACTTGACGTATATTCTTCGCTCGCTCTATCTTGTTGAGCTAGAATTTTTGCTCGATCTTAAGATTAAAGTTGATCAAGTTAACTTGTTCGAGTTAAAACTTAACTTGTCGATTATACTATTGCAAACGTTTGTACGTATTGTAAACATTAAAACTTTACGCGTTAAAATATAGTTTAATTCGATAAAGATTTTGCAACTTTGTCGAATTTTAAGAAAATAAAACAAGCTCTTCGAGCAAATTCTATCTCGACAATACTAATTTGAGTACGTAGAATAGATAGATTTGTAAGATTTGCAAAATCTTGTAAATATCTTGATTTCTACTAGCTCGATCTATCTTCCGAAACGCGAATATAATATTTGCAATTATATATTTCAAGAGTATATTAATTGTTGCTATTATACATTAATACTATTCTTTAACAATATTATATTATTGTTTATTGATATTAGAAACTTATCGAAAGTCTTTATTTTAATCTATCTATCTTTATTAAAACTTTATTAAATAACTTAATCTTATATATGCAAAACAATACTTAAGATATTTAAATTTGCTTTTCTATTTTCGAAAAAAAGAATTAGTTCTTCAATTATATTATAGTATCTTAAATCTATAATAATATTTATTTTGTACAGGTTAAATTAATAATAAATGCAACAATTTTTAATAGCTTTGCAAGATTAAATATATAAATTAAAAATCTTTTTATTAAATAATATTACTTTATTATTTTTGTTTTAACTTATTCGAAATAGCTTTTGTCTTTATTAATCTAATATTCAATATTAACAATTATCTCTTAAACTATATTAAAATCTCTTAGTTGTTAAATTGTTTGCAAATAAATTTTATTAATTGCAAATTGTAATATATTAATATTATATTTCAAATTTTAATAAATAACTTTTTTCCAAATATCTATTTCTTAAAGTCTTTGTATTGTGCAATTTGCAAAATAGGATTTTCTAAATTGTAGTTAATATATTCTAAGTACTTAAATATTATTTTATAACTAGATTATTAATACAAGCAATTTAATAGATAAAAATTGTTAAGTCTTAATCTATAAATAAAGTAAAGTTAATAAATCATTTAATAAATTGCAAAACAAAACTAGTTGATAATAATTCTATATTTATCTTTTGCAAATGTAAATGCGTTTAATTTATATTTCGAGCTCTCTAAAGAAGAATAGTGCTATAGATACTAACTTGCAAAAGATTTATATATATATAAGAGAGATTAATATTAGTTTAAGTGTTAATCGAAGATCTTGTCTAGCTTTAATATTATACAAATAAGCAATAGTTTAATCTAAGAATATAATTGAGACAATATAAATAAACAATTAATACTATAGTATTGTTGTATATTAAAATTGCGTTATACTTAATTAAGTATTTAACTTTAGATAAGATAAATATATTAAGATATTTAAGCTAAAGAAGCAAAGTTGTGTAAATAAGTAATTTGCAATTTTAAGTAAAAAAATATCTAAGTTGCTCTAATGTAAACAATCTTTTATATTATTTTGGAAGATAAACTTTAATAATATTTCTAAGATAGATTGTTTTTGCAAAACAAATAACAAATAACAAACTAATATTCGAGAAGAAATTCAAAGCATAATTCGTTGATTTAGTAATAGAATCGATATATTACTATACAAGATTATAATTGTTAAAAATAAGCTATGTAAAATATATTATAATATTTAAAGTAATTCTATAAAAAAGAAGTATATACTTGAAGTTATATCTAGTTTATTATCTTAGTTTTAAATTTAAATATTGTTACAGTTCGCGATATTCGCAACCAATATTTTTGTATCGAAAGTTGTAATCAAGAATTTTAAATCTAGACGTGAAAGCATTGTTAAATTTAGTTAGTATGCCAACTCGAAGAAACTGGGCATTCTCGCTCTCAGAAGTGAGACTATTGTCAGCCGCCAACTCGAAGGATCCCCGAGTTCATGGCAGGCTTGGCACTGATTTCGAGTGTGGCATGGAGTACCCCGAGTCCCCCGAGTGATTTCCAATAGCCTTCCTTCACTATACCAAGATCCGAGGCGTTGAGAGACGATCTAGGTCACTAAACCGCGATTAGAGTATTGAGATTGGTTGACGCCATAGTTTTACTCTATGACCATGGGCTTCATGGTATCGCGATTTCCTTATTTCTTACCTGCTGCCACAGCATGTCACAATCTGTATCCCAAAACATCCTCCCCTTTCCCTCTTACTTCATTGCTCCGTCTCCGCCTCCTTCGCCCCATCCACAATCTCCATTCCCATAGCACCCAACACCATAACCCAAATATCCTTCTCCCCCCTCTTCCACATCTCCACGACCTTCTCACCAACCTCTCCGTCCGGCACTTTGATATCATCTTTCGGCTCCCCCCTCTCTGGATCCCACAAACTCAGATACCCGCCATCGATATCGAGCACGAGGTACTCCTTTTTAGTCACGGTCGGCACGTCCACACTCTTGTGCCCCCGTCTGATTTCATTGTGCTCCTTGCCGGTGAAGATCTCAATCGCCGTGATGATGGCCTTGGGGTGGCCGTGGTTGCTGGGTCGGCAGTGTTTGAGCTCGGTGATGCGACATGCATTGTTTTGGATCAAGACGTAGCCATCTTTCCGGAGTTGGAAGGCTTGGGTTGGAGTCGTGAGAGAGGCGTTTGCACGGGTGGGGGCGGATGAAGGGTGGTTTTGGGTGATGGTTGACATGGTTGCTGTGATGTTGCCAGAGGACGGCGAAATGTGATGTAGTGTTTGAATCGCAAGATAATTCTGAATTTGGTCGAGCAATGAGACCGTAATGGTTTGTTCGCGATGTCAAGGTGGTGTGCGTTCTAGGAGCGAAAGGCGACGACGTGTCGAAAGATAGCGCGCTGAGAGCTGTGGAATTGCATGCTTGAGGGATCTTTCAAGCTGATCCAGAAGGTAGGAAAGATCGAGGAGGAGGAGCTTCTAATATTTTATGTACCTCACGGCTTTCTCCGGAAGAGAATGGGACGCTAGCAGCAGCTTGAAAGAGTCACCCAATCAACGCTCGTTCGATTGCCACAGGAATGGCCACAGGATATGAGCCTTTGTATGGTTTTGTTGTAATCTTTTGTGGTGCTGAAAGAGTGAAGCCGAATAGCCACCTGCGGCAGCTCAGTCAACAAGCCAGACATTCGTTTTCTGGCCAAAAATGAGATTACGAGGGAGGATGTCCATGTGGCAGATGACCAATGGAGTGTCTTGTATAGTAACTTCAGGCTCTGTTGACGGTTCCGATGGGAAATCAACGTCATACAAACAGACGGTGGATTCCTGTCCCATTCCCCAAAGTTGCATCTTTGTGTACTCGAGCGAGCCAGCTTGATAGATCATTGCAGCCGATTTAGAGGCTTCATTAAGTAATTGACGCAACATCTCGCGCACATGGTGTTGATCAAATGGAAATGATGCCTGCTCCATAGCAGTAGAATCTTTTTCCAAGTACAGCTGCATGATCAGGTAGGTATGACCCATCATGATTGTGCAATTTGTGGAGAGACCATTGAATGCGAAGTAATGGCTTGTGGCCCATGGTCCCGTGGACCAGTATTCTCCAGTACTCATTCCGAGCACATCCGGAATGATCGTGCGACATTTCACGGTCTACCGTATCTGTTCCTGATCCAGAGTTTATGCACGCCATTTGCATCATGTAAGCCACAGAAACAGCATGTTCCCTCAGAGTTCCACTCCTCTTCCTCCTGTGCCAACCACTGCTTGAAATGGTCGATAGCTTTCCTATGGTGTGAAATCACTCCATCCGCATGAGTATGGAACGCCTCGCGAATGGCTTCTTCGACTCTTGAAACGACATCGTGCCACACACGAGTAAGGAAATTTTGGACCTCCGCAGAGACGCCATCTAGACTGTCATTGATTACTCTCCCGAAAGTAGCGCTTAAAGGAGGGTTGATGAACACTGGTGGCTGGTTCTTTGCGACTAGGATGATCCGTTTCCCCTCGATGTTATCTCGCAGCCAGGTGAGTTTCGCAAGCCAGCATTTTGCTAGATATCTTTCCATCTGAAGGAGGAATCTATACCATGTTCGCGTAGTCGGCGAGTCCTGGAATGCTCGGAACTTGTTGTAGACGTGTCTGGTAGCGTACTCCATGCTCACCATGGCGTGAGGCGTGATGTCTAGGGTACCAAAGTAGACGACGAGGTTCTTGATCATGAGCCAGTGTTTTGAATGCAGACCTGTGAAGTACTGGCTGGAGATGACGGGCATGCCCGGCGCGAGCGAGAAGCAGTTTCGAGCATACAGAAATGCGTGGTAGTCTTCGTAAGCCCGCGAGCAGGTAGCTAGGAATTGAATCCCAGCATGCGAGTTTGTCTTCGGTTTCCACTGCAAAGCGCGAGAACCCTTGAGCATGTCTCGCGGAATCTTTCTCTCGAGGAGATTTATAACCTTTTGCGAGATAGTCGGGCTAATCCAGGTCATCCGAGGTGCCACCCGTACCCGTACAAACCGAGTCCAGTCCTCGGACGACTTCAACAAAGGACGGATATGACCATGAACAAGGACGTATTCCGCTATTCTGTTTCGAATCTCAGCTGGTAAGTCGTAAAAGCCTATGCGATCAGAATTCGGCTTGGCAAGTATTTCCGGGGGCGCTGTATCACGTCAGTAAGAGTCTGACTTCGTGTCCGTTCTTTACCACCAACCGGAGCAAGACTTGAGCCAGTTGAGCACTTTCTTCTCATTCTGTTGGGCCCTTCGAGCCGCTACCTGTTCGGTCGCCTGTGTTGTGTGTGAAGTGCTCTCAATGAATGCTTGAGACGTCTCTTGATCACGGTGTTTTGATATCTTGTAAAACGTCAAGGATTCCGGTTCCTGGACCCTTTCAGCCGCCGCCGCAGCCACGTCAGTTGCTTGCTTGTGGACACCGTTCCTCCGCCTTAGAGGGGTGTTTCTTCGCCGCAATAGCTGAGGAGGCCAACGGCCGGGAAAGGTTATCATAGAGCACGTATCGCTCATTGTGATAAATCACGACTTCGGAGCAGGAGTCCTCGACAGGAGGCAGACGGTATAACAGTGAATGCTTGTGGAGAAAACCGATATCTTGTATGATGCGAAAGCATCAATTTACCGTCACTCACGGCCGAGCGCGGGTGCCATATCAAGTCGCCCATGTCTTATGACGTCCGACCTACAATAACTTGTGGACCTGCATTCACAGGGCACGGCCAACCCTCGGCACCATGACTTGCAACACCAGACTCAGAGACGGCTAAATATAGCTGAACTTAATTCAGAGGCGTTTGAAATACGTACCACGCGATGAGTGAATACCGTAATCCTAACGTTTTGGCAGCAATAGCCGCCGGATACGTTGCTTAATACCACAATGATCTTATGTCCAATAAACCTAACCTATCTAGTCGCTCAAGCTCCACCTGGCTGTTCGGTTTGTGACTGCATATTTTCGGGAGCCCGCGGGCCGACCATCCAGTCTTCCATGGCAAGCCACTCACTCCAACTCTTTTCCGCCGCCTCGATCTCGGCTATCACCGGGCTTTGCAACGGTCGCATGAAAGGCACTGTCTGAAGAGGCAGCATATCGTAATCCCTCTTGACAGACGCCCAGCCACCACTCTTGGCTGCGAACAGGTAGTTCCGTCGCTCTTGCTCATGTAGAGGTCCCACTCCTGTCGCCCAATCGTCACCGAAGAAGCCATGTAGAACGCCTGGAAAGTCAAGGCCGGTAACGACCAGGCGCCGGAGGTAGGGAACAAGGGAAACCGAACAGTATGTTTGCTGGGAGGCCATATCAGGTCGGCCGAATGGGCCTGGGATGATTGGCTGACGAGGTGTTACATTTGGCACAGAGTTATCCGGATGCTGGAAGGGTAGGTGGATGTTGACAAATGCTGCGACTGCCTGGACGGGGCCGCTCTGTTGAGCGTGGTCGACGAAGTAACGTTGGCAGGACTGGTATTTGGGGTACCACTCAAAGCTGGAGCCACAGGTTAGCAGAGACCCTGCTACCATAAACAGACGTCAACACAGGCGTACATGTCGAATTGGGGGTCATCGGCACGGTTCGGGGGGGGCTCAGTAGAGCCAGTAGAAGCAGTCAAACCGGCGAAGGCCGCGTATTGGAATTGTTCTTGAGGGCCTCCATTAGGGGATTCGGCTGGGAAGTCCATATTGTATAATCACGACGGCGGACGGTTTGGATGTTGGTAGCCTTCAATGGAGCGCCCTGGTGGGGCAGAACGCAGCAGACTGCGAATTAGACCCGGAGCGAGCGGCGGTTATGTAAGGAACAGCGGGAGTGGCGACGGATGAATATGATGATGGAGTCGCAATTAAGAGGCGGTCAGTGAGGATGACCGGTAGGCAAAGGTAGTACCAAAGTGACGACTGCTGGTGATGGCGACAGAGAGTCCAGTTCCCAATCCCAATTGGTGTTGCAAATAGCGCCACCTGGACCTAATGGCTCGAACAGCGTGATCCCTTGAAGACGTGAGTTGCGCAAAGCTAGATCCAAGCACAGGCGTTATCGGGATGAACGCTTGGATTGAAGCTCGACAAAGCTTGTCTTGGACAGGGATGGGGTTGACCATCATTGTTGATACTGGAAAGTACGTTTGGGGAGGCTCAACAGCCGAGAGGCGAAGGACTAAGCGGAGATGGACGGCCTTCAACTCCGTGACTGGTGGTGACACCTTCCGAGTTGAAGAACTCGAGCTGTCCGTCGTCAGGCCAAAGATCAAGATCGAGATTCACGGGCCCGGCAGTTCCGATACAGATTCAACGAAGCGACGATGATCACACCCGATGCGGAGGCAATGCTCGATAGCCCTGCGTATCAGGCCCTTGTCACTCGCGAATGGTGGCAGATTCGCGGCTCAAGCTGCACCGATAACTTTCCTGTGTGCCCAACCAGGGCACAGCCTGGATGCACTTCGGCACATCATTGCGCGTCCACAGAGGATCATCCCGTCACTGGATATGTTCGGCCTGACTCGGACAAAGCAAGAACCGCCAGACGCGTTGATTGTAGCTGTCATTGATCTTTGCCTGCCTTCTTCGAGTAGATCCGGTACGTATACATATCGGCGCGGCATCTCTCCCGGGGTCCTCTAACAACAGCGAAGTACACCAGAGAACCATCATCCCTCTCCTCCTCCTCCTGTACTCTCCATTCGGGATTCAAGAAGCTAAACAACTAGCACGATAGACGCTGTTCACTGCTGAGTTACGGCATATCCTACGATGGCACTAGACAGCGCAGATCAGGCATTCGATCGCCACGAATTTTCTATGCGGCCTTCAAGGATAAACCATCTCAAACAAAAAAACTTTGCTATATATGATCAATGCCTGCTGGCCATCGCGAGATTCTCATCGGTTCATCTTTGAAGTAGTATTAACGTCTCCCGCCATTATTGAGTGTTAACAAGCACATGAACCACATTCTCATCTGTTCGCCTGTCTCAAAATTCGTTATTGTTACATTGCGGGTTTCAAAATTCAGATGGCGCCAAATACCTTCTCCCTCAGTTCGCGGATCAAGGTACGCCCTGAAGCCCGTGTCCAAGAAAGTGGAGCAACACCGTCTGAGATCAGTAGCTTCCCAATGGCTTCAGCATGCCCAATATTCATCTTGGTGTGTATCTGACCTCCGGAAGCGAGACAGCAAATGCAGTCAAATGGGCATTGGAGGTACGTGTAGCTCTACCCATGTATAGGCAGAAGACGTTGAATTAGAGAACGCTATAGGCAGGCTATCGAGGGTCAGGCGCCGCGAACAATCAACTTTGGTATTGAAATCATTGCTGAGCGTGTAATAGTATCGACTCAGCACAGGTCTATCAGGTAAGTAAACTGTGAAGGATCTCTTAGCCCTTCTCGCGAAGCCCAGGATAGTCGCAGCATGTTTGCGCAGCATGCATCGGTTTCAACGACGTGCCTCACAGTTCCATTCCCCAGACATGAGAAGAAAGCTGAGTCCGAACCTACTTAGAACGAAAGGGAGGTTGGCTCCTCGATCCTTTCGTTCCTCTCCAGCAGTAGCAACACGGCCTCCCTCAAGCGCGAAGACATCTTCTTCACCACCAAGCTCGCAGTCAACACAAGCTATGATGCAGCTCGTAGATCAATCAAGGAGTCGTTGAAGCAAAGTGGGCTGGGCTACATCGACCTGTTCCTTATCCACAGTCCATACGGTGGGAAACCGAGCAGGCAGGAATGCTGGAAAGCGGTCGAAGATGCCATCGATGAGGGTGAAATCAAGACTGGGGGTGTGAGCAACTATGGAGTCAAACATGCAAGTGCACGTGCTCCGCTCGTAGATGCTGGACTAAATGACTGGGCAGTTGAAGGAGCTACTGGCCTCCAAGCCTCGTATTCTGCCAGCAGTGAATCAAGTCGAAGTCCACCCCTTCAATACCAGAGTCGAAATCACCTCGTTTTGCCAGGAGAACAACATCACTGTACAAGCATATGCGCCTTTGGTACGGGCGCTCAAAATGGAGGATCCTACCATAGCTTCTCTGTCGAAGAAGTATTCAGTCGCACCGGCACAGCTCCTGGTCCGATGGAGCTTGCAGCACGGCTATGTGCCTCTGCCCAAGAGCGTGACAAAATCGCGAATAGCAGTGAATGGCGATGTTGCTGGATTTGAGATCGAGAAGGCCGACATGAAGAAGATGGATGCGCTGGATGAATACCTGGTGACGGATTGGGACCCTGTCGATTGTGAATAGTGACTATTCCATCGAGCTTAAACTACCAAATGCGATATACTCACAGAGGGTTTCAATTCAGTACGAAGCTCAATCAGCAGATGGAGGAGATACAACAGCTGAACGAGATGGCGATGGCATGGCTAGGTGACAATTTTAGACCTCATTGCTCGCAATGATCCGAAGCCCCTTCTAATCAGACGAAGTGTCCACCTTGTCCCACATCGTACTCCTACAGCGTAGAGTACTACGTACTGAATTGGCAATGCGCTCAAGGCCAACTCCCCATCTTGACATTCAAGAACGACAGAAAAGTGGTGTCACCGTGGGAAAGCGATGTGAAGGTGAGTCGGAAGTGGTAGACATGGTAGGGCTGTTAGCCGATCTTGGCGCTCCTGGCTAATCACGAAGCTCTGATAAGAAGCTTGGCGTGTACTCGCGCTGGATGAGGCGAAAAGTCAACGTCACGCTTTTGCACTTGCGATGCGAACCTTTGCTGCCCCCACACTCCATCAACACCACCAACTCCATGCCCACAACAATGGCCCGACTGCCCCGCTGCTTGTGCAGCTCTAGCGAGCCTCTAGCCCCATGCTCTTCCAGATTTGCATGCCGGATCGCCGTGGTCGAGGGCGTGCCAGGCATCGCCCATTGGTCGGAGCTATGGCACTTCTAGCTTTCTTTTGCTGATGCTCTTCATGCTGTGATTCCCCTCTGTCGCCGGTGTTCTTTTCCCTACCCATCTCTTCTCTCGATCACAAGAGAACGTTAATACATTCACTCCCTAAGACAGTTCCGCAGAGGTCCAGCACACAGCAACAATGTCAAATCTCCCATCCGAGCCCGAGTTCGAACAAGCTTACAAAGGTGAAGCGTCTCCGATACCGGCCGAGAGAGAGCCTCACTGACAGAAGGCCGACAGAGCTTGCCTCGACCCTCGAGAACTCCTCCTTGTTCAAGAAGAACCCCGAATACCGCACCGCGCTCCAGGTCGCCGCCATCCCTGAGCGTGTCATCCAATTCCGTGTCGTCTGGGAAGACGATAAGAATCAAGTTCAAGTCAATCGAGGATACCGTGTACAATTTAATTCTGCATTGGGACCTTACAAGGGTGGTCTTCGGTTCCATCCAACAGTGAATTTGTCGATCCTGAAGTTTTTGGGGTTTGAGCAGATATTCAAGAATGCACTAACTGGCTGTGAGTACACATAGCATGTTGCACAGGCTGGAGTCTGGGCTGATCAACAACCTTTCTAGTGAACATCGGCGGCGGCAAAGGAGGAGCCGACTTTGACCCCAAAGGCAAATCCGACAATGAGATCCGCAAATTTTGCGTCTCCTTTATGCGAGAGCTCAGCAGGCACATTGGAGCTGATACCGATATTCCAGCTGGGGACATTGGTGTCTCCCCTCGCGAGATCGGCTGGCTGTTTGGTACTTATAAAGCGCAGAAGAATCAATGGGAAGGCTGCTTGACCGGCAAGGGTGGAACTTGGGGTGGTAGCTTGATCAGACCCGAGGCTACTGGGTTCGGTCTCGTCTACGTAAGTAGTTTGATACTTCAGATTCGCTTCTTCATGTCTTCCTGGCACTAACAAGTCTGATATAGTACGTTCAACACATGATTCAATATGCTTCGGGCGGCAAAGAGTCCTTCTCCGGCAAGCGTGTAGCTATCTCAGGCTCAGGGAATGTAGCCCAATACGCGGCTCTCAAAGCAATCGAGTTGGGCGCCACGGTCATCTCCCTTTCTGACAGCAAGGGTACCATCGTGGCCACCGACGAGAAGGGCATCCAGCCAGAAGAAGTCCACTATATCGCCCAGCTAAAAGTGGACCGCAAGCAATTGACCGAGCTCACGACCGACGAAAGCTACAAGAGCAAGTTTAAGTATATTGAGGGACAACGCCCATGGACTGTTTCTGGCAAGATCGACGTTGCTCTACCAAGTGCGACTCAAAACGAAGTATCCGGGGACGAGGCAAAAGCATTGATCGAGAATGGGGCCAAGTTCATCGCGGAGGGCAGTAACATGGGATGTTCCCCAGAAGCCATCGACACCTTTGAGAACGACCGCAAGAGCAAGAAGGGCGATGCGATTTGGTATGCACCAGGTACGTAAACCACCACATTCATGAGATTTGTTAAAATGCTTGGCTCGTCTGTCCAACATAGCAAGTGCTGACGACATTCTCTTGTATAGGTAAAGCAGCCAACGCTGGTGGTGTCGCCGTCTCCGGGCTCGAGATGGCACAAAACTCTCAACGTATCAGCTGGACATCCGAGGAAGTTGATGCAAAGCTCAAGGGCATCATGGAAGACTGCTTCAAGAACGGGCTCGAGACGGCGAAGGCGTACGTCGAGCCCGCGGAGGGCGAGTTCCCAAGCCTGGTCGCCGGAAGCAACATCGCTGGATTCACCAAGGTGGCGGCCGCCATGAAAGCGCAGGGAGACTGGTGGTGAATGACTGGAAAGAGCGGGCGAAAATGATAGGAATCAGAGACGAAAAGGGGCCGAGAATGACGATGAAGGCCGTATGTTCATAGCTCGCTTGCGTATCGAAAGATAATCACATATTGCTTGGGAAACAAATGATGAGTCGGTCTAGCACGGATACTTCTATACTTATACCTTACTTCGAACTGACTTGATTTTCATTACTTTATGACCCACTGGGGTAGAGGTGAGGTCACTGACTCTTCTCATATCGACAGGATTAACACACGACTGATGCCAAAGCAGCCAACAAATACGAATCATTTATGAGGTACATACATCTTATTCTTCATATCATAGTCTACCTAGGCGACGTCCAAGCGCGCTAGCGCGTTGCGGCAACGACGTTTGGTTTTTCATTCGGGACGCATGTCGCGCTTCTTCCTCGACTGATATTCGCGATGTGCTCTGCTATGTGCGCTTACGGACTAACAGCTTTTGGTGCTACACCGATCGTCGTGTTGGTGTTGGCTGACCGTAGGTAGGTCTCCTATATCTTCCGTACTTTGGTATCTCTCATATGGTGGTCCCTTACCAAGGCGAGCCGTGCGCCAACAGGGTCGCCTTTCTGCACAAAAACACGGAGCATGATCGCTTATGATGATGTTCCCATTTTCTGTAACAGAAGTGGAGCATGGGGAGAAACATGTCGTTGCCGCATTTGCGCATGGCATGTAATCCGCACCTAACGACTGCAACTACGAATGCTGCGCGTTCGGAAATATCTTCTTGCTGGATTTGCGTCCCGTGTCGATTTGAGATCGAAGCCATATAAGAGGATTGTACCCACAGTGTTTGGTTTTTTTTTGGGGTCTGCGCTCAGCGTTCTTATTGCTCTTCTTGAATACCGTGCTCGTCCTTTCGACAGCGTTCAAGGAAACAGGGCTTCCTACATCGCCTTTGGGCTTGGATCTTGTTTCCTCGAAAGCGTCGGCTACATAGCTGGAGCTGTCTCAATTCCATCGCCATGGGTTCCCTCTGCCTCTTCGCCGCAGCCCTTTCCCTGGCTTTCCAAGTCTCCGCCATCCCCAACCCTCACCCCGCTCTAACAGCGCGCGCCCTCCCCTCCTCAGCGAGCAGCCCCCCCGCCGCCGCCGTCACAAACTTCAACGCCAGCATCCCCACCTCCATCCTGGCCGCCCTCTCCTCCGCCGGAGCCGCCAATCTAGTCGACTACTCCGTCCCCCCCGCCGTCCTCGCCTCCGAGTCCCAGCAATACGCCGCCTGGACCTCCGCCTTCTACAAGACCGCCTCCCCCTCCGAACTCGCCGCCATCGCCGCCTACAACTCCCAAGCGGACGCCGCCCTCGCCTCCTGGACCTCCGCCGCCTACGCCCCCCTCTCCCCCTCCGACTCCGCCCTCCTCGCCGCCGAATACGCGTCCTGGACCGCCGCCTTCGGCCCCACCGCCAGCGCAAAAGTCGCCGCGCCCGCCGCGGCGCCAACAATGCCGCCTATGGCCAAGACCGACAGCGCCACCACCAACGGCATCACCTGCCTGCGCCAGCAAGGCCTCCCCAAGCCCTGGACCGTCAACCCCACTGACTGCGCCGCCGCCGTGGCCAACACCTGCCGCGAACTCCAAGAGTCAAAAACCGGGCAGTCGTACTGGGATGCGTGGGTGTGGTCGTACGCCAGCTCCTGCGCCGTGGGGTACTGGTTCCCAAAATCGCTGGTGAATGCGACCACGGCGCCGGATGGGACGGATGTGGTGCCGAGTGCGGCGGAGTGTGCGAACCAGGTGTTTGGGCAAATGGAGCGGCTGTGTGTGGCGGAGGGGGATTGGATGCGGAATGCGGCGAGCGTCAATCTTGCGCAGTTGCCGGACGTAAAGAGGGATTTCAGCGGGCGGCAGGTTGATGCGGGGAGGGTGAGTTATTTGTTTGCGCCGAGGCCGTGGCCTTGTGTTTCGCACTGTGCGGCGAAGCAGGTTTGATGGGGGCGGCGGTTAGAGGAGTAGATGGGAGGGAGCTAGGAAATTGAAAGATACATATCTGTCACAGAAGTGTGCTGTTCTCGGAAGCCTATACCGGTCGACCCAATCTCTTCATCCACCTTTTCCGCTCTGCCTTCCCCTCCCTCCCCAAGCCGTACGATATTGCTCGAGGTTATGTAGTAACCGCCATCTTTGAAGACTTCAAACACAAATAGCGCGCCAGTATCGCCGCCTCTTTATTCTTATTTCCTCTCTCTCTCTCTCTCTCTCTCTCTCTCTCTCTCTCTCCTCTCTTCCTCTTTTTATCTTTTCTCTTTCTCTTCTCTTACTTTTTTCTCTCTTCTTCTTTTTCCTCTTCTCTCTCTCTCTTCTTTTCTTCTTGTCTTCTCTTCTTTTTCTTTCTCTCTCTCTCTATCTCTTTCTCGCTCTTCTCTCTCTTCGTTCTCTCTCTTTATCTCTCTTTGATCTCGTCCTCTATTTCTTCTCTTTCTTTTCTTCTCTTTCTTTTCTTCTCTTTCCTATCTTTTTCTTCTTTTCTCTCCCTCTCTTCTCCTCTCTCTCCTCCTCTTCTCTCTCTCTCGCCTACAACTAGTCCTCTTACATTCTCTCTTCACTCTCTCTCTTCTCTTCTTCTTTCACTTTCTCTTCTATAATCTCGTCTCTCTCTTACTTAGGTTCAGCTTCCTCTCAGCCCCTGTGCAACGCTGGCGTATGCACTCTATTCTTGGGAGTTGGAGGAATAGGATAATGGGGGATGTGGGGAGGAAGGGAAAGGTATGGGGGTGGATACTTACTGCGGAGGTCAGGGCAGAGAGTAGGTGGTGAGCGGGGTTGTGGGAATGGGGGAAAAGGATGGGAGATGAAAGGGCGGACGGAAGTGGGGATGGAGGACTGGACTATACTTCGTCTTCTCTGTTCAACGCTGGGATACATAGTCTACGCATCCTATTCACCCCCTCACCAACTGCAAATTGTGCTGCTGAGTCCTAGGATTGCAGACTGATGGCTGGGGCGAAGGAAGGGGGGGGTATAGAGCAAGGGGGAGAAGAAAAACTTGGGGAATAGGTTGAGGGGGGGCTGGAAGTTGGAGAAGTGAGAGCAAGGGGGCGATGGCTTTCGGTTTGGTGGGGGGTGAGGTCTTGATGTTGAGGGAAGTGGGTGGGTGCGAGGGATTTTGGGTTGTATGCGTGGAGGGGAACATGGTCTGGGTTTTGAGGGGGATGGTTTGGGATTGTAGATTATGAATTTTTTGTAGAGGGGGAAGGAGAGATGGTGTTTTGCTGACAGGGGTTTCGAGATGTTGGGATGTTTTATCTGAGTTTTGGAAGATTGTTGCAAGGATATACGAGACTTACGATTCCATCATACCACATGCTCACTCGACGAAACGTTGCGCTCCTCGTCCATCGTCCACCTCAGCTCCACCAAAGAATCCAGTTCCCCCTCCTTGCCCAACCGCCGATAATACTGCCTCACCGCGCCCCCCTCCAAAATCTTCGCATCCATGAACCGATAATGCACCTTCTCCACATCCAGCTCCAGCGCTGGTCTTAACGGCCCAAGATAATGATCATACCCATCATTCAGACTTCCCTCCACCACCTTAGGCGTGACCCACGTACGCTCCATCCGGAAGAGCGGGAGGTCGTTCAAATCCCCCTGGGGGTAGACGGCGATGGAGTAGCCGTTGGTGAGCAGCGTGTCGGCGCCGAACTGGAAGCGCTGCAGGAAGCAGGTGTCGCCGCAGAGGGAGGAGATGAGCGACATGCGGTCCATGGGGAACCAGCGCGGGTGGCGGATGGCGTCGGGGCCCGAGCCGTCTTCGCTCCAGTAGCCTTCTTTCCAGTGGTGTTGCGAGATGATGGGGCGGCCGCTTTCGAAGACGCCGGAGCGGTCGCCTGGGGATGGTTGTTAGAGGTTGGGTTTCTTTCCTACCATTCCGATACTAGGACAGGCAGGGGATCAGATTGGATTGAAAGATTTCGGACTTACCGTGAAGGTCAATCTGGTAGAGACCGTCCAGTTGTGTGAGTCGGTTGTCGGTCGTTTTGTTGATGCACTCGGCGATTCGCTGGTCGCCGAACCCGGTGTGGGCGGTGTCTCTACATTCCTCGAAGTTGGCGTCAAGCGTGTCGACCATGGGGGGAGAGAGGAAGATTCCTCCACCGCCTACCGCGTGGTCAGCATCGTCCCCATGTACAAGGTTGGGCCTACTCACCCATCGCAATCCATCCGTACTGCACCACCGTCCACCACTCCTCGGAAACGGCGCCAAGGTACCACCGTTTCTGGTGATCGAACTCCCCCAACCGTGTTATCAGAGTAGACAGGGAAGTGAAGAAGGTGTCGTCGTCAATAAATCCAAACCACTTCGTCATTTCATCTCGATTCTGATTCAACACTCTAATGAGCGAGAAAACGCGCTCAATACCAGTATCCTTGCTCCGTAGAGACTTGACCAGCGTGACTATCATCCCCAGCTCCCGCATACGATTCTGCAGACCGTCCATGGCCTCTGGATCTGGTGAGGCATCCTCATTCCCGGTGACTATGACGAACAGCCTGGCGCCAGTGTGGGCAAGCCATCGTTGGAAGAATGGGATCGAGGCATCCAACCGGTCCAACGTGGTTGCGGCCCCAAATATGATATGGGATGCGTGCACAGGATTGGAAAACTCCGGGACGTCCAGATGAAAAGGGGGCAGGCGGTGTTCCTCCTTCAGCTCGCACGCCTCAGGGGACGATATCTCCTGCAGGTCGGGCAATAGATTTCCGTCGAGCTTGGTCACCGAGGCGCGCTCAAGGCCAGCTATTGGGCGCACAATGATATCTCGACGGGCATACTTCAACGGAAATGTCCGATCGGGCGAATCAGCCAATTCACGGAGCCAATCCAGGTGGTCCTGGCAGGCGCTCGGTAAGGGCAGAGAGGGTCGCTTCCCTTCGGATCCCTGGCCCTGTGATTTGTTGTTGGGCTTTTTGGCTGCAGTATTACCCCTGAAATGCTCCCGAACGCTGTCACGACCCTGGAACAGAACGGTGGCGAAGATAATGAAGATCAGGGCGGCCCCCGCAATTCGGGATCGCGGTATCATTCGGACATGGGCTGCATGTATTACACAAAGTACGATGAAATTGGATTGATCCCGCGCACATGGCAAGTATCGTTCCAAATGCTACATGTATAGCGAGAACAGTCAGCAGCACAGACGTCACGCTGGTGTCCGTGAGGATTCTTCAGCTGTGCCTCGCGCTCCGATCTGATTGGAGCGGACAAAGAGGGCTCTTGGCATGCTTGGCAAGCGGAGGAACCTCGGATAAGATGGTCGAAGGCTACACCAGACGAAGTTAGCCGCTCTACTCTTCTTTCGATATCGTGTTTCAAATCGTCGACACTGTGCAAGCGCTCAACCTGTCAACGCATGAAGGAGTAGTCCTGACTGAAGCAAAGCATCCAGAAATAGCCCGGATTGGTGCAACTTCACAGCAACATTCCTTCCTCTTCTCGAGTTATACGACTCTACTTCGGCGCTTGACGAAGAAGGTCACTGGCTACGCCGAATGCGTGCCTGGACTGTGTCCTATAAGAATCCTTCCAGCGCTTGAGATCATTCATGCCTGCGTACATTGGGGATGATATTGAGTCTGGAATTGGTTTCGAAGATGGATGTGTCTGCGCGGCCCTTTCATCTCGTCCACCTTGAGGTAGGTTCCTGGTTGGCGCTTAGAATCCTGGGATTGAATCAACATATATCTTGCCATCTCAGACCGTCAATCCATGTCCTCAGCTAAGTCTCTGGATCCCCTCGCTCTCTGTCGTTGAGTCTTCTGCGTGCTGAGCCCGCCGTTCCTTACCTTGCTATTCATTACCTGCTAGACGGGTCCTTCCACTCTTTTCTCCATTCTTCTCTAATCCACTTTATCGCCCCACATTCCCTCCCCACCCCCAAGCCTCTCCCCCCAGCCATGAAACACTTCATCCCCCTCTCCCTCCTCTTCCTCTCCCCGCTCAGCCTCTCCATCCCCACCCTTTCCCCCCTCCCAAACCGCCACACCACCATCGCCCGCTCCTCCCTCACCAACACCACCGGCCTCACCAACGGCGCCCCCATCGCCCGCGCCGGCGGCGTCCTCAACGCCGCCGCTGCCGCCGAAGCCAACCCCCGCGACCCCACCGCCACGCGCGCCTTCTCCTCCACAACCATCAAAGCCGCCAACGGGCAATGCCTCTCCATCGACCCCGCCGCGGGCGATTTCCGCCAGAACCTGATCCCCGTCCAACTGAAACCCTGCGACGGCAGTGCGAACCAGAAGTTCGACATCATCACCAAGGGCAAGCATGATGACCAAGCGGGGACGATGCTGGTTGTCAGTACCGCGGTATGCATAGTCCCCCTCTTTTCGCTTTTTCCAGGGGATGCTGATTACGGTGTGTAGACCCAGGGGTGCCTGAATTTTGACCCGCGACGCAAGGCGGGGGATCAGGTCCTGCTGTTTTCGTGTGGGGGAAGGGCGGATGGAGGTAAGCCCACCACTGTGTGCCGAAGGGTTTTCCTTTCTCGTTGGCAGGCGGGTTTGCTGATGTGGAATTTCTGCGACAGGGGGCGCGGTCACCGACTCGCAGCTGTTTGCCTTCGCGGCGGGGAAGACGTCGCTGCCGCTGGCGCCGGAGAATGCGAAGGGGGCGACGTGCTTGGTGCCGGTGGGAGGGAAATTGGGGTCGGCGGCTTGTGGGGGGGATGCGGGTCAGCTGTTCAGTATTGGTTGAGGGGTGGGGCTGGGGGTGGGGCAGTCTGGTCGTGGGACTTGGAGATGGTGTGGCTGGGACTATCATGGAAGCTTGGGGCTTGAGGATTGGGGTGGCTTCCTGCTTGAGGCAGTCGATGTAAGATATAGAAGCTAGATGTTACAAATAGTCAACCACAGCCTATGACGCCGATGCAAGCTCAGAATCTCTTTCTCTACAAGCACGAAAGATGCTGCGGAACTGTGGGTGCTCCATATGAAAGGAAGCACCGGAGTAGAAGTACCGGTAGTAAGTCACGGTGGGCTTGAATAAAGTGGTTATAGCAGACACGATGTGGTAGGCATGATGCAAGCCAACAGAAACACGTTGGTCTGCGGTGCTGGGTGGTCTCGCGGGAGTCAAAGAGAGAGAAAGGTTGTCATCAGCACGAGAGGAACGGAGAGGGGGGGAGGCTTCAGGCATTTGTTCGATGAAGGTCGTTGGGCGGGGAGAATTGAACAGAGGGCGAGTTTGCTCGATAGGGCCGTGGTCAAGGGGGCTGTTGGATTTGTTGGCCACAGGCTGTATGCGGAATGTCTCGGACCCGGATCTCCTGAAAGGGAATGTCTAGAGTAGTGCCGTTGCGTGGATAGATGGCCATCTCCGGCATCGCGCTTTTGTGAGCCTTGGGAGTAGGGGTAGGCTTGTAAATCGTGTCTGCGATCTCAACTATGGAATTCTTTCGCTGCATTTGGACAGGTCGAAGGGATACTCCGTGTCTGCGTCCTTGGGGATCGGGAAGAGGTGAAAGAAGAATCCCGGTGAGAAATAGTGTAGATGTAGGAAAGAGCAGCGAGCGGTCAAGGCCGTAGGTGATAGGTAGGAGGCTCCCTTGTCCAATGATTGTTGCAACGTCCTGGCGTTCGGGTAGGTATATACAACGAGGGAAGAATTCTTCTTACTCTAGAACGAAACCCTATCGACACTTATCTAGCTTCCAAAGCAGCAGCAGCAGTGGTCATGCAAGCAAGCAGGTGATCAAGCAACCTCCTTGTGCACCCCCATATCTTTCTCCATATCTTCCCCTACGCCTATTTCGCCACTACCGTGCTCAAGCCCAATGGTAGCCGCGCCGATCTTGTCGGCTGGGTTTCGGTACGCAGGCACGAAGTTGACGCACAGGGCGTAGCTCCACGCTAGGACCATAAAGCACGCGGGCACGACCATTGCGGTTGCGGTGCCTTTGGCGTCCGCCTGCAAGAGAAAAGGGTAGTTAGCGCCCGCCCTAGCTAGACCAGCTGACATTTTCTCTTTCTTGTGGGATGCTGAAGAAACTAACGTACCGTTACACCTAGAATGGGTGGCACAGCCGCACCCCCAGACACGCCCGCAACGATGAGCCCAGACCCGCGTTTGGTGTGCCGTCCGATGCCACGGATACCAAGAGCGACGATGGTGGGGAAGCAGACGCTTTCGAAGAAGAGGGTTAGGCTTAGCATGGCGATGGCGGTGTTTTGCTTTTGTGTCGTGGCGGCGGAGTTGAAGATGATGACGCAGGTGAGGTAGGCTAGGAAGACGTATCTGATACGTCGTCAGAACTTCCGGCAGGGACAGGAGGGTGCGAGAGGTTGATAGGGTGGAGCTAGGAGAAGGCGGTGGGGACGAGGGTGGGGATTACCGGGGCTTGATGAATTTCATGGCAAAGGAACCGCTGAAGCGACCGACTGCGAAACAGCCTTGAGCGACGGCGAGGAAGATCGCACCGGTGGCGGAAGACGTATTGGTGCGTACTTCGGTAGCATAGTTTATGAAGTAGCCGGCAATGGCCACTGTTACTGTACTTAGCAAACGTGATAGGCTGACTGAGGTAAAGTACCTGCATCGGTCATGGAAGGGGAGAACGGGGTACTGACCTTGGGCTCCAGTATAGCAGAATTGTGCGAATGCAGCATGAAACAGCCTTGGTTGTTGTTAACCTCTTGGATGCTCCTCATTGCTTCGGTACTGCAAACCTGTACTGTTTCCGAAACGGCTCCTCTCCAACGCCAACATGAGTCTCCTCGGCCTGCAGCTGCGTCAGTGTTCGTCCAGCAATTCAGCATACGACAAGCTCTTAGATTACCTGGAACATCATGTCCGCATCCGTAATCTCCGGGATGGTGGAGAAGTAGAAGACGACCGCCAGAACAAATACAAAGCATGCGATTGCCAGGTATACCCATTGAACATTCTGCAATGATGCCCCATTGTCCCCAACATTCTTGAAAAAGGCGTATGATCCTAAGACGGGAGCAATCACTGTGCCCACTGCATTGAAGGCTTGCGCGAGGTTGATGCGGATTTCAGAGTATCGGGGAGGGCCGCAGACTGCATGCTTAGCCCTGTATGCATAAAGGGCCCAGGGCCACTTACCAGCCAAATACGGATTCGCGGCAGTCTCCAAAGACCCAAGGCCGTTTCCGATCACGAAGATAGCAGCGCAGAACCCCCCAAAGGACTTGTGCAGCAGGCACGGCCATGCTATCAGAGCACCGATTCCGTAAAGGCAGAGTCCCCAGATGAAGACGGCTTTGTATCCAAAATGTCGCAGGATCCAGTTCGCATGACCGAGAGATGCCAATGGATAGGCACCTACAGTGCGCTTCAGCTATGCAATACAGCACGGCTGATCAGAGACGTGGGCGAACCGAAGTATGCCGCTTGTAGTCCACTTGATCGGGCTTTAGAGATACCAAGCGTATTCTGAAAGTGTTTGTTCAAGGTATCGAGCAGACCGTAGGAGAACCCCTGCGAATGGTGAGCAGATTCCACGGAAGGACTGACGTGGGCAACAAAAGTATCAGCCTACCCAGAGGAAAAACAGGATGGTCACCAGACATAGAGGATAGATGGACTGTCGAAGGGTTAACTCGGAGGCCTTGGTGCGTTGATCGTCGCGAGTACGCAGAGAGTGCTTCTTGATGGTGAAGATGGCCATGTTCGGATGTGACGCTCTTGTCTCACCTGTACTAGACCATTGGACTGATGTCTGGACGTGCAGAGAGAAGGGAAGCTGATGCAGCTGTACAATATTAATGTATTATGCACAAAAGCCAAGAATATCCTCCGGCCCGAAATGTGGGGTCCCGTGTGATCCTGATTGGCGCAGCGAACGGCATTTGCGGCGGCACTTGCTCCAGTTTCAACGAAGTTGTGTAAGAAGATTGATAGCACCAGTAATTGAAGAGACGTTCTTCCGATGCTCTTCCGACGTCCCATGCTCAGGATATGCTCATATCGCCACCCACAGAGATTCTTGCAACATATCATCAACGGCAGACGCATGAGCCAAGCAACAGCCGTTCTGCACACCTCTCCACAATCATCTGAAGAGGTCTGATGTCAAGTTCAAGGCGCACCCAGCTATTATGTTTCAACCTCCAAGACTGTCGCAGGTCTCTTGTAGGTCAGGAGCCTGGCTCGTTATGTGTCAAGAAGCGAATAACATTCTACGACGGGTGCCACCTCGCTCGAGGTAATGCTTCATGCGACACATGAGGATCTTCTCTGATGTTCTTTAGATAAACTTGCGCTGTACCTGCGCTTGACGAGGCCCCCGGAGCGGCTGCGCTTTTGCAAGGGTTTGGTGGGGACGAGGCTCCAGCGTTGCTATATCTCGGCGGCGAGGTCGAAGGAGCAATTATCACCTTCAAGGGTTGCGAAGGAGGTAAGTTTCCAATCCCCACTGTTGTCTAATTTCCTCTTGCCGAATGAAAGCTGCAGAACGAGACTGCGACATCACGGCCGTGGGAATCAGTACCTTCAGCAAGGCGCTTCGAGATTTGAAGTAGGCGTTGGGATATCATCTAATTGAACCAGGATGTGTACATGTCAGTGGAATGCATGCCCTGTGCTTTGCCGAAAAACTTTCAAACCCAACAAGCATCAGAGCTAAATAATTGACTAAGTGATGGTAGCAGGAACAGAGCGCTGTTGGGCTGACTGCTCGTTGTTATAAATTTCGAGGGACCTCAACTAGGCTCTTGTGGATTAGGCATGTCGTGCACACGTCTTTTCATTGATATCAGCGATCTTTTAGTGGGGTGGAAAAGTCACATCGGGCACAGGGCTTGACTAAGCACCCAGGAATCCCCGGATATCAATCAAGCTGATGAAATTTTTTGCGCTGAGAGATTCGGATTCCCGCGGAGAGTCGAATCCAGGCAGCTCTACGACTCCGGCAAGCTGGCGAAGGAATTACGTGAATCCGTAGTATCATGGGACTGGTGCCACACCGTGCGATAGATATCCGCTAACCGCGACTCCTTCATGGTACCCATAGCCACATGCTCTTGAGCTTGCGTAAGAGCATTGTTCTTAGACCAATCACCCGCGTCTTGTTGTAGCGATCGATGCTGCAATAGGAACAGATTCGCAGCCAGGAGTGCAGTCCGTTTATTCCCATTGGCAAACGCGTGGTTCTTTGTTATCTTGTGACTGAGGATTGCCCCAAGCTGAAATGGGTCGTTCTCTTGCCCATAATGCTGCTGGTTGATTGGAGAATTGATGGCAGATTCGAGCATGCCGGCATCGCGTACGCAACTGCGTGGTCCCTCGATAAGTGCGTTGAGTTGTTTCACTTGGGCAGTTCGAAGGAAGCGAAGCCTAGAGGTCGCAATGCGGCCATCTTCAATATTTGATGTTACAAATCCAAGATGGTTCGAGACTGAGTTAGGAAGGGAAGGAATCATCAGAGTGAGTACAGATTACAGAAAAAGCTGGACGGACTTAAAGATTATCTCCTACTTGGCGCCAAGAGAATTGAGACTTGGCATGCTTCTATGCTCGCCATCCTTCTTTTTCAGAGAAGGACATATTCATCTCGTGGTCATTGAGAGGTGACTGCAAGTTACCCTTTTCGGAGAACTACGAGCAGAGCCGGCAAACACATGCTGCAAATGTGCTGCGATAATTATTGAACTAAAGGCCAGCCCTGCTTCAGCTCGGCGATGTTGTGCCGCTGAAGATAATGCGTAACATGTGCTGCAGAGATCAGGGTCTACTTCCGAGTTCTGTGAGCGATGTGAAAGACATTAGGGAAGAACATCGTGACCAATATCGCGGATGAATGAGCTGCAGCCAGAAAGCGAGCGGGGCGTAGAAGACTGGCAAGGATGTCGAAGGAGAGCTTCGGTGATGGGTATCCGGACTTGGATTGGGACCATGCCAAGTGCGAGGTCAGTGGATCAGTCTTCGCAGCCAGAGCTGTGCAGGATCTCACTTCTTCTGGTGTATGGATCGTCCAAAGCTTATTTTCCGCTTGCTTCAACAATAAGTGTACACTCTGACCTGTATGGAGTCGACTGAGGCAGTCCAGGAGCAACTGAAGTAAATGCCAAGCGTGGCACGATACCTTTCGTGCCTTGAGGAAAGTGATAGTCTCTTTATTGGCTATTATTAAACACATATCTGGGAACTTGGGGGATCCTCTGAACAGACCTTTCTCTTTGCCACGGCGCACAACATATCAAACCTCGATCTCAGCCGATGAAAAGTGCCCAGACCTTCTCGATCGATTATCTGCTAGCCGTATCCATCCGGATGGTAGTTTCATAGCCTGGAATCTCACCCAGAACACCAGGAACGGCTGCGGGGTTTGTACTCGTACTGTTGAAAGGGATTTACAGCATGTCATCTCACGTATGTCTCGGAGACTCAATGCACTCATACCTACTATGTTCATGGATTCGTATCCTTCGTCGAAATTTATGCGATTTCCAGCTCAAGTCAAGGGCCCAGTAGTGCCCAGCGCAGGACGCAATCATCTTCAAATAACGGCTAGTATCCCTTTTCTCCTGCTTTGCAGATTTCGGTATCTCTTCCGTTCCTGTAGCACAGTACCCAGAAGGCCTAGAAGACGCTGGAATGGAATCTCACCTCCTACGTACATCATCGAAAATATCAACCATTTTCTAGGATCTGTGAACATATTAGGGGGTTGCCATGTCTCACACCACATGTCGCTCCCTACGAGCCGATATGTAGCCTATCCGTTTTGGCGCCTTCGATGGGGTCAGAGCAAAGTCTTGCTGGTATGACCAATCAGGATCCTTAGACCCGGAGAGTCTTTTAAGTTCCAATTTCGATGAGCGCAAGGCTTCAAGTGCGAAGTCTGGGTCATCTTTAATTGCAAAGAAGTCTAAAGATAAGACATCAGCCAGCTTGACCGGTAGAAGTGTTTGTATGATAGTGTTGACATCTTCAAAATTGGATGACTTTCTGTCCACATATGGTTTGTAGTTAGCCTCTAATTTGAAGTCAGTGAAGTGCCATTGGGCTTAGTGGATCTCTGGGTCGTCATCCTCACCAAAGGCTTTAGCAATCCTGGCTAGGTTGATGAGAATGGCGTTTTTGGTCTCGTCTGTATAATTGTCGTCGCCTGAAGCTCTTTCTAATCGCCTTGTCCAGTATGTGACTTCTTTCTTTTCCTCGGCTAAACGCTGCAGAAGCAGTTTCGCGTCAAAGACCGGCTTCTTATCTTCTAAAGACTTGACATATTTAGTGTCTTTAAGCGACTCTTGCATGGCGGCTATAAGCTGCAAATCGAGCTTCAATAGCTTGCCCACGGGCTCGGATCCGAATTCGGGCAGATCCTCCGACTCTTCACTGAGCAGCAACATCTCACGTTCGTCCAACGCAGAATTCTGCTTCGACATGGCAAGATCCAACTCAAACATCAGTCTAATAGTAGGCAGCATAGCGAAGAGAACGCCTATCAAATCAATGATCTCGAGTGCACAAGTGTTGTACAACTCTTCGCACGCCGCTGAGTCTGCAGGGTCGACTTCTGGGACGTCGGCAATGCCGTGCTCGAAAATGCCAGGAAGCGTAAAGATCTCTCTGATTTGCAGCGTGGTTGAGGCAGCGTCTGGCGTCTCAAGTGTGGAGGAAAGACATTCTGATCCTACATCAGTATTGACTATAAAGGAATATCTAGAGTACGTTGATGCCGTTTACGATGTAATACAGCTCGACCAAGAACCTACTACGGAGAGCACGGCTTACCAACATACATCGCTATGTCCACTAGCGTACCGATGATGTGATCTCGAAGTATCTTCTTTGGCGTGGAATTTCCACGGAGTACTTGATCGAGCGTTATGCGGCCAGTGAACATGCCGGAAGCCCATAGATTGAGCTGATCGGCAGCATGACCTAAGTCAAGTGTGTATCTCGGATTTTGATTGATAATGGTACGCAGGCAATATGTGCATCGCGAGTGTATCAGCTGCAATATCGGTTGAGTCTCGAATTCGCCACGCGTTGAATGCGAGGGGCTCTGTGTATGATCAGGATCAATTGCTGGACTGGGCAGCGGCGATATTATTTGAGTCTGAATCCTGGAGTATTGAGCCTGCGTTGGTAAGTCTGAACTTGAAAGTGTCTGATCTGACCTCGAGTCATGGTATGCTGGGGCTGGCGAGACAATCTGCACTAGCCCGTCGTTGCAGCTTTTTAGAACGTTCAACAGCTCGTTCAGCCTCCGTTGGCCATCTATTGCAAAGTCGACTCGCTGGAGCAACTGTTTGGGCGTCTTGATAGGAACAGGCGGCGTCAGACCGTGTATGTTGTACTTTGCGAACATCTTATCTATTTTCTCAGTGTACCTCTGCATCGGAGTCAAGAATCTCCATCAAGGACACTCTTGTTTCTGGTGTCAATTTGCCCATCAATCTCTTAGCATCTTCGATTGTGTCAATCCCCATTCGCTTCTTCCACTCTGCATACCTAGCCTTCTCCACGTTGAGTCGAATGTACAGGTCATCCCTCATGGGATCCTGGCCACATCGGACTACCTGTACAACACGGTAAAGCTTTTCGGTGATTGCCAGCAGGTTGAACAGGAACTGTCCCGCCGCTAAGGCTTTCATCTTGCGATACTTCGACTTCTGTGCTTGGAAGAAGGAGAGCGACAGTTTCTCCTTTAAGGTGCGAGATAGTTTCAGCCTGCGTGGTCTCTGTGGGGCAGGCGAGGACAGTACTCGGCTGTGCCAATTCTCAGAGGCTGACAAATGAGCGGCGAGGCCGTGGAGGCTGACTGCACAGTACTACATTTGGCCCACAGGTAGGGGGAATCAAGCTTCTGATAGCCCAGATCATCACTGCATCGGCGGCAAGGGTTCCTATCAGCTCCCTTCAAGCCAGCCGCAAGGCAAATGTACCGGCAGCCACATTTGCCCGATTATAGCCCTGTCGATCTGTGCTAATCTTTCTTATTAAACATACGATCCGCCTCGCACAACATATTCTTTGTTGGAAATCAGTCTTATTATAGGGCTGTATCGAGGTTCTGTCGAGCCCGCACTTGTATTTACATCTGCCTCTCTATAGATTTTACATACTATCGATAATTAATACAATAATGTTACTTCTATATTCAATAGATTATAAGCTTGAACTTTGCGTAATTCGAGATATCTATTATAGCTATTTAATTAGATTGTATTAATTGATCTACTAACAAATATTTACAAAGTGCTAAAAACAAGTTAATATTAATTAACAATCGAACTTTCAAGAATCTTATTCGAAATAAACAATCTTCTTCTTTTATCTTTACTAGCAAATTAGCTATTCTATATTTTATTAATCTCTATTTGTAATCTAGTTAGTTTATTGTTTGTATTCAAGTTAATAAAGTTCGAAAAACAAAAGTATTTCTAACAAGTTTAGTATTTTAATTACTTTTGCATTTTGACAAGCAGATCGAACTAAGTATATTAAGATATTTTCCAAATTTTATAGATCTTGCAGATCTATAAATATAGATTTAAACAATTATCGAAATTATATAACTAAGTATACTAGATACTAGAACTATTTATTAGAAACAAATAAAGAATTGTATTATTTTTTGCAAACTTATATTATAATTTAGATATAATATTGAGTTTAACAATTGTTATTATTATTTTAGCAAGTATTATTTTGTTTGTTAATCTAATTACTTAACAAGTTCGATTAATTGTTAAACTAACTGTTATTTTAATATTGTATTATTTGTCTAGATATTTAATTCTTGCATAGCTTATATTCGAAGTCTTAAACAATAGTATTGCTTTATTTGTTTTAGTTAGCATTGCAAAGCGCAATCGAAGCAACAATATACAATCTATTGCAATTAGATTTATATATATTGCTTTTCTTATTGTCTATTTAATACTTTTAGACTTCTTTGTTAATTTAGCAATTGCATTACTTTAATTTGTATTCTCTTTAACTATTAATCTATCTTATCTTGTGATCTTTGTTGCTATATTTTTGACAATTTTCTAAGTCTTTTGTTTTTGCTTCGCAATTCTTGTTATTACAATTTTAGTTATTTTAATAATATCTTGTTTTTGCTTTGTAATCTTTATTATTATATTTATTATTATTTTGTTAGCTTGTTTAATGTTAAGATTCTTTCAATTGTTATTGTATAACAAATTGTATATTTCTTAATTAAAAAAATTATTAATATAGAAACTCTTGTCTATTTTGTTTGTCGAAACAACATAAGTACTATGTTTAATAATTAACAACGTTTAGAATTAATACAAGTTTAGATTCTATCAATTCGATTAATATTCTTGACTACAACAATTTGCTTCAATTATTTTATAAATGTTATAAAAACTTATTATTATACTATTGCAAAGTATCTATTAGAGTTTCTTAATAATATATTGCTTTCTCTTTACAATTGTATTACTTATTGTTAGAATCTTAAATTGTTATTACAATCAATAATTATTCTATTGATGTTTCTTCAATATAGTTTAAGATCTTTTGTTTTATTCTTTTATTTTATTCTTTTGTTATCTATTTGTTTTTTTGCGCTAGATATATAGTTCTAAGTCTATATATAGTCTTGTTGAATCGAGTTATTCTTGTTGTTCTAGATATAAGAGCAACAAACTATTTTTCAAGTCTCCTTATTAATATTTGTAGACTAATTGTTAATTTAGTTTTCGATTTTAACTTCTAAAATCGATTTAAATCAACAGTTTAACTTTAGAAATCGAATCGAAAATTAATTCGATTTTAACTATTTTGAAATTAAATTAAATTAAATTAAGTTGATTTTCGATTTCAAAAGTTAAAATCGAATCGAATTGTCAAGAATGTCAAGAATACTAAAAATAGTATAAATTGTGTTTAAATTTAGATTTCTTGTTAATTACTAGATAATACTTAGTAGTAATACATTTATGAAAAGAAATTTCTAATATATTTATTAATTAGTTTAAATAGATTAACTATTTCTATTAAATTATTAATTAATTGTTACTAAAAATAATTAATTTATTACTAAAAATAATAAAATTTACTAAAAATAGTAGTTTTAACAATTTAGTTCGATTTTTCGATTCGATTTTCGATTTTAACTTTAGAAATAGAATTGTCAAAACTTTCAATTCGATTTAAATCGAATTGTTAAGACTCGATTCGATTTTTTAAATCGAACTCGATTTCCCGAATTAACGCAATTAGTCTAGATATTTGTTGTTTTAACAATATATTTCTAGTAAGTAATAGAGGAATAAATGCAAACAAGACAATTATTTATTTACAAGAAATTATTCTTTTTGCAATAGAAGAAGATATTCTTGCTTTTAACAGTTGTTTCTCTTTTCTTTTATGCTCGATCTCTTACAGTTTATTAATAACAAATAAACAAATTAAAAGCTTTAATAAAATCGAGAATTTAAAAATATTCAATAATATTAGCAACGCGTTTTTAGTATCTAAGACTTATATTAGCTATCTTAAGTTTGTTCTTTATATTCGAATTAATTGTCTAGCGAGACAATTTTAATTTCTATAGTTGTAAAGCTCTTGTAATCTTGATTTTTTTGTTTATATTAATTTGATTGATTGTAATTTTATTTTGATTAAACGTTGTATTAATTTGATTAAATACTTTCGAACTATTATATAGTAACAAATTGATTATTGTTTGTATCTTGATTTTTTAAGTATTGTAATACAAAATTTATTTTTGATAATTCAAGTATTTATTAATTCGATTATATTGCAACTTAACTTCTTTGTATATTGTTTTTTTTGTTAAACTATTATATTTAATTAAAGCTTTATATTTCTTTATATGCGAGATTTAATAACTTAATATGTAGTACTTAAAAAAGTTAAAGTAATCTATTAAACTTCTCTTTTCTTTTTGAAATTTGCAAAAAATCTTTTTTAACTTATTAATACAATACAAGATATAATCTATATAACGCAATATTTTATTGTTGTAAATTCGATAGTATATTAGTATAACAAAGTTTAGAAATATTCGAATATATAATATTATATACAATAAAATGAAAGTAAATAACAAAACTATTACAAAAATTAGTTAACGCAAAATCGACTTTTGTTTATTGCTTATTTATTGCTTAATTTTACTAAAATAATTAAAGTATGTAAGTTTTATATATATTGTTACGAGTTAAAAGAGTTGCTTAAATTAATTTGCTGTACTTTTTCTTAAGAAAAGAAAGTTATTCTAATTTCTTTTAAATTGTAAAATATAATAGTTAATAAGTTTATAAACTTACTTAAGCAAATAATTTACAATATTATTGCTATAAAGTTGATACAAAATATCTATTGTTATTGTACTATAAATATTTATAAATTAATACTTTTAAACAAAGTTCTCTATTAAATATATTTAGTCTAAATACTTATTCGAGATATTATTTTTAATCTAGTAAAGAATTTGTGTCTAAGTACTTTTGTAAATGCAATTAAATTAGTCGATATATAATTTTTTGCGTTAAATAGATAAAACTATATATATATTGCAATATTAATTGCTTTTAATATCAATAATTAGAATTTATTTCTTATAATCGATATTTATATTAATTAATACAAAATAGTTACGTCAAGTATATTTGTTAGCGCAAAAAATAGACATTTCTTTAATAGCAAGAGTCTTAACAAATGCAAACAATTAATTAGAATAAATACTTTGAAAAAAAAATTGCTTTTATACTTAAAATTTATTTCTATTATTCGATAATATATGTTAATCTTAATATCTATATTCTTTGATTTAACAATTGAAAGAAAATTAGTGAAACAAAATCTAAGCAAGTCTAATTTCTTCTTGTTTTGCTATTAAGATTTTCGATTGTTATATATATTAAATATGTTTGCTTGTTGTTGTGCATTTTAGTTAACACAAATTTGTCGATAGACAATATAATTGATATTACAATTGCTTTATTTAAAAGATTTAATTAGATTCTCTATTATTAGTTTTCTATATAAAACTTATTATATATTTAAATTTTTCTTACTATATTTTATTGATTAACTAGCTAATATATTAGATTGTTCGTGAACGTCGAATAATTAATGAGAAATTCAATTGTCTCTATTATCTCTTAATATTGAATTATATAAAATCGATTTTGCAATATACAAGTCATATCACTTAATTCGAATTAAATATATATCTAGACGTTATTGCGATCTTTATAGAAAATATAATATAAATTGTTTTGTAATTGTCTAAGTTTCTAAAGCTTAAGAGATTGTACAATAATTTAAGATTAATATTACCAAAGAATCTATTTATATTGTTAGCTATATATTTAGATTGCAACAATTAGTAAGCTATAATATAGTTAATCTAATTATTAAACAATTAATATATCTTTTTGTTTGTTAAGTTAAGAGAAGACTATAATAGTTTAAATATATTAACAATCAAATATTTTGCTAAATATTTAATTATTTTCTTGTAGATATTAACTTGTATAATTGTTCTTGCTATTATAGATTTTGTTTTTAGTTGCTTTTTCGAATTTTTAATTTAAGTCTTTTTCTTGTCTATTTAAGTATTATTTTTTTCTAATTCTTTAAAATCGTTATTGTTTTTTTTTAATAGCAAGTTTAAGATTTTCTCGCAATTAACAAAAGTTGCGTTTCGACAATAAAATTGTTGTACTAAAAATTTGTATTAAAGATATAATATTGTTTGTCTTTAACCTAATTTAAAGAGTTAAAAATATTTAAACTTTAAATTTTAAATAAATGTTTTTTAAGTCTCTTAAGAGCATATAGAATTAATCGATTAATTTTATTATTTCGAGTTAATCTATTGTTGCTTGTCTTACTTCTATAAAAGATTCTAGATTTGTATTGTTGTTATTTAAGTTAATTTAACTTAATATTTCTTTTAAAGATCTTCGACAAAGTTGTTTGCTTAATAGTATAGAGTATACTCTTAAATATTGTTGTATACAAGCAAAGATATAATTCTTTACAAATAGAATAGGTACTTGTATTTGTGTATATCTTTTTTAATTATCTTTGTATTTGTTTATAGAGGAATTCTTAATAATTGTAAAGAGATTTGCTAAGATATTTAAGCTTAATAACAAAATATATTGTTTTAATTATATTAAAAAATAATAAATTATTAGAAATAAAGTTTTTTCTAAATCTAAGATAAATCGAAGCTAGACAAAATTAATTCCATTAACAATGTTATTTTAATTGCAAAGACTATATATTTAATTTTGCTTTAATCGATTTCTTGTTTACAAAACAATTATCAAGTCAACGTAATAAATATATTAAATTCGAAAGATATAAATTGTTTAATAGAAATTGTCTTTTTGTTAAACAAATATTAAGTTATAGTTACTCTAATAGTTTTATAGTCTTTGCAAATTAATTATTTTAAAATACTCTTTGCTTATATTCTTTTGCTTATAATTTCTATATATTTACTTATATTTTATATATATAATCTATAGACTTACTTTAACTTTTTTTATATATTTAATATATTGTATAGTATTTTTTTATATATATAGATAGATTACAAGTTACAATTTTGTTCTTTGTTATAATTGTATACTTATGTAAGATTTCGATTTTAATAATAGAGAACAAAGCAATATTTGACAATAGAGTTCTAGCCTTTATTGCTTTCTTTATTATAATTTATTTCTTAAATTTGCATTTAACAATATACTTAATATATTCGATATTAATTGTAAGTTTGACAAAGAGAAAACAAGAATTTTAAAAGAAGAAGAGAAGAGCGTAAGTTAGAGAGATATAATAGAAGAGAGTATTTAAAAAATTGTAATTTCTATAATATCTTCGAGAGAAGAAATAGATTGTAAAATAGTGCTAAAACGCAATTAAATTAAGTTAGAATGTTATACTTTTATTCTTGCAAATTATTTCTTTGTTACAATTGCGCGTCTACGCAAAGGTTTAATTGTGTTAATAGAGAACAAAGAAGTAGTTAACAATAATGCTCTAGACTTCTATTGCTTTGTTTATCTTGACTTATTTTTTAAAGATAAATTTGACGATATACTTAGTATATTTAATATTAATTGTAGCTTTGACAAAGAGAAAGCAAGAGATCTAAGAGAAGAAGAGAAAGAAACAAAGTAGAGATATGTAATAGAAGATAGAGAGATATTTGATAATAGTATCTTGGATTTCTATTGTTTTGTTTATTTTGACTTATTTCTTAAAAACAAATTTAACAATATAGTTAACGTATTCGATAGTAATTTTCTAGAAGTACTTGACAATAATATTTTAAACTTTTATTGCTTTGTCTATTTTAATTTATTTTTCGAAAACAAATTCGACAATATATTTAATATCAATTGTAGCTTTAGCAAAAAGAAAGCAAGAAATCTAAGAAAAAGAGTAAGATAAGTTAGAAAGATATAGTAGAAGAAAATATCTAGGAGATTGTAACTTCGACAAAGTCTTTAAAAGAAAAAAGAAATTAATAGATTATATTCGAATATTATTACACTATATTAAAATATTATATTTTTATTCTCTTAAGTCTTGTTCGAGTCTTGCTATAATTGCAAGTCTATATAAGACTTTAATCTTCATAATAGATAGAAACCTTTAGAAGATTGTAAATTAGTAAAGTTTTTAAAGAAATTAATTATTTTAGTTTATATTTACTTATTAATAAAAAAAGATTGTCGAACTATTTTAGATTAAGTCAAATTATATTAGATTTTCTCTTTTTTTTATCTTGTTTTCTTTCTCTTAAATTGATAAGTCTACTAAAGTTTTGTCTATAAGACTATTTAGTAACAATTAACTTGTTGTTCTTCTCTTTTTATTTTATTTTTTGACATAGTTAAATTACAAGCGCGCGTTTTGCGTTAAAGACTTATTAAGTAAGAACAATAACAACAAAGATAATAATAATAAGATTGCTATATTTTTGCTCAAGTATAATTAATATTGTATCTAGTTAATTGTTGTAAAGCATTTCAAGTTATTTTTGCTTAATGTTAATTATTTTATTAGCAATTAATAGAACTTCTTCTTGTTTTGTTCTTCGAAATCTAATATAAAAATTAAGACGCTAATAAAGTTAAGTTTTAAATAATAAAGTATTAGATTGATGCTAGTTGCTAGTTTGCTTAGTAGATTATCTATTAAGAGCAATTGTTATAGCAAAATCAATTTCATTAAATACTATTTATATTGTTCGAATGCATTGTCTTCTTGTTTTATAAGAGAATAGATACAATATTGTTGCTAATAAGAATTATAGCGCTTACAAACAATTTCAAGCAAACTAGCACAATCTTTGCTAGTTTATCGCTTAATAGTTAAAGGTATTGTGTAAAATGAAATAATAAACTCGATTTTCGATCTAATATATAGAAAAAAAAATAGCAAAGAAATATTGACAATAAATGTAAAACAAAACAAATTGCATTAAGTATTGATTATAAAATCGAAGATACTAGATAGTTTATCTTTACTATTGTTGTTAGATTAATTAATTTTGTTAAATTAACAAAAATTGTTAGTTTAACAAGAATTGTTAAATTGACAAAACAATAAAGAAAGAAAACACAAGCTTTGTTTTTTCGATTGTAAAGTTGTAGCAATTATATTGAATATACAACAAGAAAATATACTTCAAAAATATATCTATATTTAAATTAGTTAATAAAAATACAAAAATTCTTCTATTAAAGCAAGAAAACTATATAAAACTCTTAATATTATTTTGTTGTAAATCTAAAAAAGAGATTGTTTATTATATATATATTTATTGAAATTTTGTCTTCGAACAAATTAGTAATATTTTTTCAAAGTTTTTTGTTAAATCGTTTTCGACAAAACAATTTTTTTTGAGACAATATTATTAAGTAAGTTTCTTCTTATATATATTTAAATTGTATTAAAGATAAATCTATAGAGAGAATCGAGACACAAATTATATTAGTAATAAATAAATTTTATTGTATATCGAAATATCCGAGATTAATAACAAGATAAAGTTTGTTTTAATTATTCTTTTAATTATATAATTAGACTTAAAATTTTATTATATTTGCGCAAAGTTTATATATAATTAGTATATTAATTGCAACAATAATATCGAGCTTATATATTAAAGTTCTATATATTTTATCTCTTTTAAAATTTATGCTAGTTTTTTGTATTTAATATGTTCTTAATGCAATTAAGACAAAATATATGCGCATAGAGAAGATATTACTTTTACTTAAAATAATTTTCGATTATGACAATATTTAATTAAAATATCAATTATTTTAATTATTAATATAAAAGATAAGAGATTAAAGTAAATTAAGTTAAGTTGCTAGAAAATATAACTTAATTAATTAGAGAAATTAACTTAAATATAATTATGAATCTAGCAATATTTATTAAGATAAATGCTTTTTTTTGCTTATTTTAAAAGAAGCAAAAGTTAAAACTTCATTATTAGAAAGTTTAGATCTTAATTAACAACTTAATTCGATTTTGTCTCTTAATAGATAGCAATAAAAACTGCGTATATAGTAGACTACAAATATATTTATAGATTCGACAATTAAATATAATTACTAGTTGTCTAATAATATATATGCTAGATCTTTGAAAGTTCTAGATTCTTGAGCATTTCGATCAAAAGTTAAATTGATAATTGTATTAACTAGTTGTTAATATACAATAAGAAAGACTTAATTAATCTACAAATATAGCAAAGAACAAGAAAGAGAATTAGACAATTGTATTGCTTACTTAGTTAATTTAGATTAGATTAATATTTAATATTTAACAAATTATCGATAAAAAGTAAAAGCACAATCTTAAATAATATTTTTGCATATATAACAAACTTTGCAAAATATTGAAATTCTAGCAATGATTATTAAATTGCAAAGTTACTCTCTTTATTTAGAAGTTAAACGCAAGAGATTTAAGATCTTAATTAACTTCTATTTATCTTTGCGTATTAACAATTCTTCTTATATCTTTTATTTTTGCAACTTTTTTTTTATATTTGCTTTTTTTTAATAGACAACTTCTTTTTTTTGTTCTTAAATTGTTTGCACGTCTTCTTTGCTAGTATTATCTTTTTATTATTTAGCTCAATTATAGTTTTGCGTCTCTTTATCTTCTTTGTGCTCTTAAGCTTCTTCTTGCTCTTATTAGATCTAAGATATTTAAATTCTTTATTAATAACTACTATTGTTTTCTACTAATAGATTGCTAGACGAAAACTAAATTTAGAGGCTATCGATATATCTCTATTATTATTAAAAATAGTTATTAGAGATTTGTTCTATTATATATCTAGAAGAAGATTTCTATTTTTGATCGAGTTGTGTCTTGTTATTAGCGTCGACAACAACTATTAATAATATTTGACGCCAAAATCTATATATAGAAAGAGCTAAAACTTGCTTTAACTACAATAGACATCGACAAGAATCTAGAATTAACAAAATACAAAATACTTTTTTGTTATAGTAATCGAGACAATTAACGTATTATTAAAATATATTGTTAAACAATTATCTTTTCTTGCACAATAAATATATTATATATATTAATACTTAAAGAAGTGCAATTGTTTGTAACAAGTATAAGCAGAATTTGTTTTTATTGATATATTTTTTTAAATTTGCTTCAATAAAATCGAAGCTATTTTTTTGTAAACAAGATTAACAAGCTTTAATCTCTAAATTTATTATAATTAGAAAAGATAGACAATTTTGAAGATAGGAATTATAATATATAGATTTACTTAAATATCTTAGCTTCTTTGTTATTATTGTTTAAAAAAAATCTCTATCTAATTAGTATTTCTATCGAATTGAGTTAATTTATTTATAATATTCTAATAAAGTTAGAAGAGATTAATCTAACATAATATTTTTGTTGGAGTAATTAAGATCTTAAATATGTAATATCTATATATTTAATTATTGCGATCTTATTTTAGTTGCAAAGAATTGCTTACTTCGACTTCGCAATACTTTATATCTTGCTTAAACTTATATATGCTAAGATTTCTTAAATTATTTCTATTATTCGAGTCTCTATTTATTATATAGAATCTTATATTTATTTAATTATTTTTTAGATATTTATTTTATCAATTTATTATAAGAGTAATTTGCGACTTTTGTTGCAATTGTTAATATTGTCTTGAATTTAATATTTTCTGTTAGTCAATAGTTATTATGTTACTTTTGCGAAGAATTTCAATTCTACAAATTTGCAATTATCAATAATTCGAATATTATATATGGAATTTCTATAATATAATTAAAGAAAGAATATCTTTTTAAATATCTTTCTATTTAGAAGAGTATTAATAAAGTTTATTACTATAGCTTAATAGTTTCGAGCAATTTAATTAGAATATTTCTTCTTTCTAGTTTGTTATCGCATTAATCTTTAAATAATACAAAGATAATAATACAAAATTGCAAATATTAAAATAAGCAACAAGTAAAGAAGAAGAAGCTATTAAAAATTGTTAAAAGTCGAAGTCGATCTTAAAGCTTTGTAATAGTTTAGTTACTTTCTTAAAAAAATTAAATTACAAAAACAATTCTCGAAGTTAATTTAATAGTAAACAATATCAATATAATTTGTTTTTTCGCGATAAATATATTTTAACTCAAATAGAAAAAAACTTATATTAATAGCTTGAAGTCAATCTACTACAATTGTAATTTATTTCGAATATTTGTTAAACAAAATATATTAGTCTTTCGAGTCTTAAAGCAATAAAATAAACAAACTTTGACAAGAAACAAAGAATAATTATATATGCGACTTAGATTGCTATAGACTTAAATAAAAACTAGCAAAGAGACTTCGAATTATAAGCAAATAATCTAGATATTATTAAAAGAAAGAAAAATAATATCGATATTTTATTCATTCTCTAGATAAGAAATCTTAGAAAACTTATAATTTATATTTCTGAAAAAACTATTTTTTTATCTTGCGTTATTTAAAGTCTTTAAATAGAATATATCTACTTATTTGTTTTTAGTTTCTACAATAACAATTATAGCAAATTTCGACAATCAATACAATACTTTTCGCAAAAAGTATATCGAAACAATAATAGAAAAGATTTAAGCGTTTATTTAAAAGACGTTTGCAATTATTAATTTATATTTACTTTAAACATTTAATACAAGTTACTTTCGAAACAAAAGATTAAAAATAATATTATTGTTAAACAAACTTATTTTGCAAATAACAATATCTAAAGTATATAAAACAAATATTAAGATGTTTCGAGTTACAATTTTAAATAAACTTCGAATACAATACTTTAATGTTAAAACAATAGAATTAACAAAAAATATCTATATTTTTGCATCATATTATTTACGTTTGTATTGTATTTTTCTAACATTAACAAAGATTAATCTAGTTAATAATTTGCAATTAATTGAAGAGAAATTATAAATTAAGAATTAAATAAATACTAAAACAAAGAACAAGATATATAAATATATACTTGTTATTATTGTAATTACAAGATTTAAATTTAGAATAATAGCGAAAATACTTTATAAAGAACTAAAAAGAAGTTGTTATATCTTCGATTTATATCTTTTTTCTAATTATTGCATATATAGTTAACAAAATATATTTGTTGTTGCAATTTTAAATAGCAATAATCTTAATTTAAAACTAATATTTTTGCGATAATTAAACACTAAACTACGTATACAAATTAATTTACTCGAATCGAATATATTTACAAGTAATAGAAAATTACTAATTATATACTTTTAAATTGTTTAACTTCGAAGTCGAGATTAATTTTTGATTAAGTATTTCTTTTATATTTAGTGAAACAAAGTATTATTAACTAAGAATAGAAATTGAACTAACATAACAAACTATATATTATAAAATAAATTTAAAGTCTATTTTTTAAACTACAAGTTGTTAAAAAAGAATTACAATTTCGAGTTTAAATACTGTTACAATATTCGATAGTTCGAGATTTTTTGTATTAGACAAAATAATAATCTAGAACGCAATATTATAGTTTTAAGAAAATTCTTTATAGATTCGATTTTAAATCTTTAATAAGAAAGAATGCTTCTAATAAGATATATATAGAGACTGTATATATTAAATAATTGATTAAGAATTATAGTATTAACAATAAAATTGTATTAAGACAATCTAAATAGACTAAGATATTTACAAAAGATTCTATATACAAATTGTTAAAATAATTGTAGTAATTCGAAGTGTATAATAATATTTTTAAATTTAGTATAACACAATTGGGTTTTATAGATTACATTTAGTTTAATATAGATTAATGTAATCTAAAAAAGCAACAATATTAAAAGATACTTTAATATCTTCTTTTTAAGTAGTACTTTTCTCTAATTTAATACTTTAATTACTAGATATTTAAGTAGCTGAAATTTATTAATTTTGTATAAAATACAATTTTAGAATTAGACGCAATTGGAACTTCTTTATACTTGTCAATTTAATATAGTTTAACTTAATCTAATAATTTGTATAAAATATAAGCTTAGAATTAGACGTATTTAGAACTTCTTTATAATTGTTAGTCTAATATAGTTTAACTCGAGCTAATAATTGTATTGTTAATAAATATTTTATAATTAGAATTTATTGTCATTGCTATCTAGAAATTGATAGTTATTTGAAATATCTCAATTAGTTAAAAATACTACTAGTAGCAAAAATCTCCTTTAAGATTTAGAAATAGAGTAATTTTTGTATAATAGATAGACTAGAATTGTTATTTAGTAAAACTCGAAATTAAAATTTAGTATATAGACAAAAGAAACAAATTATATAATTTTTCTTTTTATAAATTTAAGATCTATTATAGAGACTTGCTTTAAAGATATTTTGTATATTCTTTTGTATATTAACTTTAGCTTTCTCAATGATTTTTTAAATTACTAGTCAAAGCGCTTTTAAAGGTTAGCAACTTTAATTAAATAACATTATTTTACGCTAGCTTATATCGAATAATTGCAAAAACTAAGTTTATCTTAAATCTTGTCTTTACTCTTCTACTTCTTTAACTTTCTCTTTAGTACTCTAATAAGTTTTAATTGTATTAGCGTATCTATTAGTAATTAATATATTTCTTTAAAATAACAACTATATTTAACTTTAGTTTAATCTTTCTCTTATAATCTTAAATAAGAATTTATATTAAAGATAAATTTTAGACAATCGATTCTATAATTAATAAAAAGTATATAAAATTTATTAATACTTTAATTGCTAAACTTAAGAAGCAAAATCTTATAAGTAAATTACTAACAACAAGAGACAACAAGCGAAAGCTTCAAAGTACAATTTAAGAATTTTAAACAATATAATTGAGATTGTTTCTTTTTTCTAATCTAAGTTTAATATAGTTTTAAAAGACGTTTAATTATATAGTACAAAACATTTATTATTATAGTAAGCGACAAGTAAAGAAAAAGAAATCGTTAACAATTACTAAAAGTTATAAAGAATTTTAAGATATTATAACAACTTAGTTTTTTTTCTTTAAAAAAGCAACGTTGCAAATACAATCCTCGAAATTTATTCTATAATAGACAATATTAATATAGTTTGCTTTTTCGTTGTAAAAAATTTTAAAAAACAATATTAAAAAGCTGTTTTTAACAAATTAAAGTCTATTTATCTTGGTTTTAATCTCTTTCGAAGCTTTGTTAAACAAGATATATTAACAATTCAAATTCTTTAACTATGAGACAAACTTACTTATATAAAAAGCAAAAGATGCTAGCATGCGTAACTAAGACTACAATAAAGACGACAAATTATTTGTTTTTAAAAAAATAAAAAAATAAAGAGTAAGTAACTTTTAACACTAATACAAGTTAATAAATGTATTAACAAATAATATAGTTACAAAGAAGATATAATTGCTTGCGTAAGAAACTTAAGATTTAATAAAAATCTCAAGTAATAAAGAGAGAAATTTAAACAAATTTAAGTACAAGTCTACTTTTATATTGTTGCGCTCTTATATTTTATTTTATAAATCTACTTCTTTGTTGTTGCAATCTTCTACTTTATTTTATAGCTTTGTTGTTATATTGTTGCGCTTTAACATTTTATCTCTCAAATTTACATTTATTCGATTGCGCTCTTATATTTTATTTCTTAAATTTACGCTTATACAATCTCGACTCTTTTTATTATTAGTATTGCTAGATTTATCTTAAGACGTTGTAAATTAAATCGAAGACAAAATTAATTATTTATTAAAAAATATAATACAAGAGATTGCAAACAATATATATATTAATATATTTAAAAATAATATTAATATTAATATTAAGTTAAATTTATAACTTAAAGTTGTATTTAATACAATATAAAATATTAGAAATTTCGAGAGAAAATTAAATCTATTTATAATAAACGCAATAATATTGTAAGTCGAACTTTATATCTTGAAGTTAAGATATAAGTCTATTTAATTGCTAGACTTAAACAACTAAAGTAGATAACAATATTCGATTATATAGATAAAATTAAATAACTCGAATATTATAATTTTATTAAGTATTTATAACTTTTTTACAAGAAAATACAAGAGAAATCTTAGCAAATTAAGCTTAAAGATATAACAATAGTCTTCGACAATTTCTAGTTATATATTATATATTAAATATAAAGATTTAAACAAAAATATCGCAACAATTTTTTTTGTAACAATATAAGATTGAACAAGATATAATATTTTCTTGTGTATAGATGAATATCGAAATATATTAGACTAATCTCTTTAAATTACAATAATAATTAATTTAATTATTTTTGCAAAATAAACAAATATTACTTTAAATCGATAAAAAACAAAGAAAAGCAATTTTACAAAATATTTGCAATCTTCGACAAAGAAAAGATTACAAAATCTAGATAATCTTTGTTTCATTTAGAAGAAGATTAAGATAACTTGTTTGTATATTAAGAAAAATTTATTGTATTAATCTAAAGTTAAATACAATCTAATATTAATTATAGCTTTGAAAGATATTTAATTGCATTAACTTAGTAAATTTGATAAATAAATTAATTCTATCTTTGTAAATATTTTAAATCTTAATAGATAAATTTAATATAAGAGTATTTATAGCAATTATAAATTAGACAAGATAATATTAACAAGAATACTAATTTTAAAAAACCATATTTTGCAATAAGAAACTAATTAATACTTTATAATTTCAACAAACAATTTATATTATCTATAAATTACTTATAACAATAATATTTTTATTGTATTGTTCTCTTAATTGTCAAGTAATAACATTTTTCTTCTATACTTAAGAGAATTGCGCAATGCTTCGAAAATCCCGAATTCTATCTTATTAATCGAATTGTTATTATTCTTTTATAAGAAAGTTAATATATATCTTTAAGAATTTAATAAGCAATAATTGCGCTTATTGCTTATATATACGAAGTTTGCTTAAGAGTTATTTGTAGCACAAAATTGAATACTTGAATAAATTAATAAAATATTATATCTAGAATAGCGTAAGTTTGCTAAAGATTAAGAGATTAGTAGAAAGCGCAAAGATAGAATTGTACTAAGAAAAAAAAAGCTACTATAATATATCGAGATACGTTAGTTCTAAATCTAGACTATATTTAATTTAGATCTAAGTTAGATTTGAGCTAGATTTAACCTAGAATAGTTGCTTCTCAAAGAGAAGATTGTTAATATCTAGAGAACAATTTAGTTCAAATCTAATCTAGATTTAATTTAAAACAATTGTTTCTTAGAGAAAAGATTGTTAATATTTAAAGATTAATTTGATTTAGATTTGAGTTAAATCTAACATAAAACAATTGCTTCTTAGACAAAAGATCTTTAATATTTAAAGAACAATCTAGTTTAAATCTAGATTACGTAGAATAGTTGTTTTTTAGGAAAAAAACTCTTAACATCTAGAGAACAATCTAGATTTAATCTAAAACAATTGCTTCTTAGAGAGAAGACTCTTGATATTCTAAGAGTAATCTAGTTTAGAATAGTTGTTTCTTAGAGAAAAGATTGTTAATATTTGGAGATTAATTTGACTTAGATTTGAGTTAGATCTAGCTCAGAACAATTGCTTCTTAAAGAAAAGATCGCTAATATTTAGAGAACAATCGAGTTCAAATTTAAGTTATATTTGTTAATATTTAGAGATTAATTTGATCTAGATTTAGCGTAGAATAGTTGCTTCTTAAAGAAAGAATCTTCAATATTTAAAGATTAAGTTAATCTAGATTTGAATATTTAGACAACAATAATACAATAATCTTTTTATTAATATTAATAGCAATCGATTAAGAAGTATTCTAGTCTTTACTATATTATTTCTAAATGTTTGTTGTATTTGCGAACTAGTTTAAGTAATTTAATACAAGATATTCTAACTCTTTGCTTTTGTTTGTTCGATAAGCAATACTAAAAAGATATTTCGATTGCATTTTTACTTTTTTTATTTTAATAACAAAAAGAACTTTTTTCTTAATATATTATATATTGTAATGTTCAACAATAAGTTAAAAGTTATATTTAAAAAAAATTCTTAATATGTAACTTTTGTTGTTTTTGTCAATAATTTCGCTAGTCTTTTTAAGTAACTTTTGAAAGTTTGTTAAAAAGTTTTGCTAAAAAACAAGATTTTTAATATTATAAGTAAAAAGTTAATATAGTATTAAAGAAATTAGTTATTTTCTTTGTTTTTAAAGTTATAGTTGCAAGCATTTTGTTATAATATATTCTAATACTAATTAATAAAAACTTGTAAGAAGATAAAAAGACAATATTATTATATTTGAGAATAATTTATTTCTTTGTTTTATTGTCTTTAATTTGACAAAATCTTTCTTTTATTAATTTATTAATTTTTAATTTTTAACTTCTTAATCTTGCATAATATTCTTGTTATTTACTATTTACTTTATTTTCTTTTTAATAAGAATTGACTTAAATTAAATATAATTCGAATTAGTAATTATGTCTTTAAGTCTTGTTCTATATTTAATAATATGTTGCTTATTTGTTTGCAATTCAAATCTTCTTAGTCTTGAATTAAAAATTATATATTGTATTGTATTAATTTCAATTAATAAAGTTATTAATACAATACTTTGTATACTCTTGATTTGTTAATACAAGATACATATTGCGAATAATATATAATATATTATAGAAATATCAAGATTGCAAATATCTAAGATTTTTATTTTTATTCTTTAAATAATTTATTACTCTATATATTTTATATATCTTGTAAGTAGCTTCTTTGTTAATTTAGTACTTTAATTTAACAAACGTTCTTATAAAATTAATTAAAATATAAGAAAAAGCTTGCGAAAATCAATATTTTACTATTTTATTATACGAGAAGAGACAAGAGAGAAGATCTTACTAGCAATAATGTTTACGATTTATCTTGATCGTTAGAGTCAAATAAACGTAATCGATGCGACGTCAACGAGTAATTAAGACACATTTAATATGTCTTAACGCGAATGAATACAAATTGCGACAAACATAAAAACGAAAATAATAAATATTAGAAAACTCTATAAATCTAAGAACAAAAACGCGTTTAAAATAATCTTGATAACAACGTTAACAAAATAATGTCTTTTAATCAAGAAGTTGACGCAACGTCTTAACGAAATTCTCGCGAAAAACGAACGAATCGATTTGATCTCAATATGAAAGAAACTAAAAAAAACAATTAATCGAATAAAAAGAGTTAAAAAGATAAAAAAAGATATGCAATTAACAAATATATAAGCGACAATAACGAAAGACTTATTATCGACGAAACAAGTAAATAATTAAAAGAGCGTTAAACAAACATTCTTAATGTGACAATTAATTAAGAAAATAAAATTGATAGCGTAAATTAAAGAGAAACAAGAAATAAAAAGAGTTTACAAAATAAACGTTGCGAAGATAATAATATTAACGCGCAATTTTAATATTATCGAAACACTAATAATGCGAAAGAATATATAGAGAATAAGACGTTTTAAAAGAATAATCGTCTTTCGAATAAGCGACGAGAGTAACAAAACAATATTGAAATCGAACGATTTTTGAATTAAAAAGATGTTAATGACAACAATTATACGTTGAAAGCGCGCGAAAGTAATGATGCACAATATTAAAATAAAAAATATGTCAAAAAACATAAAGAAAAAGAAAGAAAAAATAATAATAAAAATTATGCAAGATAATGCATTAAAATCTAAAGATTAAAAAGATAATTTAATTTACAAAAAAAATCGATAAGAAGAAATACGTTTTAATCGTAATATAAATAGATTGTGCGAAAACAACAAATAAACTAATACAATTAAGCGTAATTTACGAGTTAAATATAAAGATTGCGAAATATTATAACAAAAAATGCAAAACGAAACAATATATAAAGTGTTAAGAGTATAAACATTTAATATATAAATGCAAGAATAAATAGCGATGCGCACATTATGCGCAAAATTGTTGTTTCAATTAGTGCTTTTATTAAGAAAATATCTTTAAATAAAAATGTAACGTTTATAAGAAAGTTTACAAGACATTTGATCTTAAATATTTTAAAAGACAAAAAGAATTAATAAGAATTAAGAAAACAACGAAAATAAAGTTTTTATATTATGTTATTAAGACAATTAAAGCAAACAAAGTGACAATTTTAATTTTGGTAATATTAAGAATTGCAATCTTGTTTGTTTAAATTACAAATAAGAAAACAAAGCAAAAAGCAATAAAAACAACAATAAGTTGCTCAATATAAGCGAGTCGCATGCAAAGCACTTTTATAACAACGAAAAAAAGCATTATTTAACAATTAATTAAAAAAAAGCGCTTCGACAAGTTATTAAAAAGTCAATTTACTCTAATAGAGTAAATTGATAACAAAGTAATATTATTGTCGCTATAAAGCATGTTCTTTACACAAGATATAAAAAATTTAATACACACAAAAACAAATATAAAAGAGAAACTTTAATAAAGATAAGAAATAAGCTTCGAATATTATAATACAATATTTATAAATTAAGAAGCAAAATAATAATAGCGTTGCTTCAAGAACAAAAAATAAAAAAATACAATATATTAGTAATACAAGAGTTGTAACGATATTACGTTAAAACAAAAGTATAAAACTTGAAACGCGCGAGTTTTACGTTCGTAAATATTAACGAACATATATGCTTTTATATTAACCAACGCATTGACGATAACAACTAGCATAACACATAACATTTTAAAATCGTAAAAACAATAATAATGCAACTATGCTTCAAGAACAATATTATCGAACAAAATTTCGTTAACGTTTATAACGTTTACAACTTATTTTTCGATAATTATAACGATATAATTAATAAAGATAATCTTAATGCGATAGAGCAAACACTACGTATGCAAGACGAGAGCGTTATAATAAAGAACTTTAATCTGCATTATTTTTTATAAACGAGCTTCTTATATTTTAGATAACATTTATTGTTCGATAATTTGCTAAACATAATATGTTTTGTCAATGTTACATTGACGATTTTACGCAATTTTATAACGAGAAATTATTAAAAAATACAAATTACGATCAATTTGTTGTTTGTTACGAAAAAAACGACAAATCGATTAATATATTGCGACATAAACAAAAAGATAAAAAGCTCGTTAAATTATTTGTTAATTAAAACAATGCTAGATCTTAAAACGTATACGAAGTCTATACATTATCTTAGACAAAATTAAAAAGTCATAAATATAAAGAAATTTAACAATATATTAAAGACATTATTACTCGAATTATTATTAAACGTTACGATAGAACAAGAGAACATTAACGAATACACAATTGCGCTATTAGAAATTCTAAAAAAAATTATCGAAAACTTTATCTCGTAATTAAGATCACACAAAAGATAAAAAATTAAATAAACGCAAAAATACATTAACGTAATTAAGAAAACTAAAAGACTACAACGTTAATGTCGCATTTCTTGTGATTAAAAGACATATATTTGAATATACAATAAAAAGGACAAGATTCTTAAAAAACATAAAAGAAACAAATTTTGCAATTAAATGTAGATTTCGAAGAGCATTGCGAAGAGTTTGTTTAAGATAGCGAAATAAATAAAAAAAGGCGATAACAAGCACATTTATTAAATTTACGATTTTATTATTAAGAACAAACATCAAGATAATAACAATTGCAAAAAACAAGATCGAAGCGATATTTTAAATTTACTTTTCTTTTTTATTTACAATTTTGATCGACAATATAAAGAAATTCTTTTATTTATTTTTAATAGAGAACAATAAAATTATATTGAAGCGCAAGATAATAAGAGCAACATATCAAGCGACTCTAAACAAGACACTTAAAATTAACGAGATAATTAATTAAGCGTTAAGACAATTAGTTTGCGTCGTCTTAAAGCAAATAAAAATCTTATTTAACAAATGCATTAAAAAAGAAATGCAATCGTTTTATTTTAAAAAAGCGATTACAATAATGTTGCGAAAACTAAAAAAGAAAAATTATTTAAAGTTGTTGTCTTTTAGATTTATAACATTATTCGATACGTTAAATAAAATATTAAAGTCAATAATATTAAAACGTCTTCGCTACGTCGTAAAAGCACATAATACTTTGTTCGACACACAGATAAAAGTTAAAAGATAGCGCTTAATTAATACGATGCTACAATTAATTATTAAGAAGATGCACACAATATAAAGTAATTAGAAGAAAAAAGTAGCTTCTCTTTTAAGCTTAAATATTTTTAATGCATTCGACAATGTATCGCATACTAGATTACTTTATAATATTAAAAAAAAAGTTTTAACTCGTTTGCTCAATTAAATAATTTTTTTTAAAGAAACGACGCATTATATTGATTATCGAACGCTACACAATAAAGAAGCGAGAGACGAACGTCAACATATTGCAAAATTATTCTTTATTTTTAATATTATACTTGTTTTACAATGCAAATCTTTTGAAACAATACAACAACATTAGATTGCGAGTTAACGTTACGAGCTTTATAAACGATGTTAACATACTAATATATAAAGAGTCGATTAAACGCAATTGCAAAGTGCTAATTAAAATACACGATAAATACGAGCAATAAACACGCACTTATAATTTTAAATTTGCAAAAAAGAAGCATAAACTATTTTATTTTTTACGCACTTCAAAGAGATTTGACATAAGCGTCGACATAACATTAATAAAGCACGAGATAATTGTCAAGTCTAATATTAAAATTTTGAAAGTTCAACTTAATTCGAAACTTAGATAAAAAGCTTATTTGCAATAAGTAAAAACAAAGCTAATTATCAAATATAAAGAGATTTCGATAATAGAGAGTTTAGTTTTTGACACGTTTATAGATGTTGAAAAACGCAAATACATTGCGATAGAGAAGCTCGTAATAATATATAACGTTGTTACGTAATACATTTTGTCTACTATTAAGAGCGCGAGAAAAGAAGTTGTTACAAAGTTGCAATTTATACAAAAACAAACGCTTCGTCGCATTATCGACGTTTACAAGACGACTTTTATAAAAGTTTTACAAATTAAGATTAACGTATTCTCTATTAACATTTATCTAAAGAAGTTAATATAAAGATTAATAATTATTATGAACGTACAAAAATTTAAAAAGATTATTAATGTAATAATGTTACGCATACGCAACGATTTAATGTTAAAAAGAGAATGAAAATTAAAATTAAAAATAACATTTTTACAACTTAAGAGAAAATAAATGCGAACAACATTAGAGTTAACAACGATTTTGCGATAACAATTATATATCGCGATTTTGTAAACAAAGTCTTTTAAAATAATTATTGTCTATAATAAAAAAGTTGTTAAAAGAAAACATAACGCAAATTGTTTAAATTTATATTGACGAATCTATTTTGATAAGAGTAAACGCAACGAGAACGTTATCGCAATCTTAATTGAAGCAAATTGAGACATCGAAAAGCATTTTAAGAACGTTAACGTAATATTGATTTATTATGACGAACTCGAGAAACTTACAAGAGCGACGAAGAAATTGACAAAGCATTGCGAAATTACTACTAATTTGAAACAACAAATCTACAAAATATACTTAGACAATCAAGTCTTAATTAAGATTATAAAAGAGATAAAATCGATATTGAATTAAGTGCAATTAAGACGCACATAGAACGCGTGCGAGATAATTCGACGTCGCGAAACAATATTAAAACTACATTGAGTATCAAGACAGAAAAGTATAAGAAATAATAAAATCGCGAACAAAATTGTCAACAAAACGCACAAACAACTTCTTTTTTTCGTTAATCAAATAACGAACAAACTTGTTGTTAAAAAAGCACTTATTCAAGACAAGACTTAAAAAGAATAACGACGCAAATAATTAAAAGACAAAAATATCGCAAAATATCGCAAGATTGCATTAGAAATTACGCATAAATATATGCAATTGCATTTCGATCGTCTTAAATTACACAACTTACTTCTCGTTTATCTAAGAACGAGCAAAATTAATTTCAATTAATTTTTATGCAAACGTTGCGTTCTTAATATTACGACAAACAGATGCGAGTGCGATCAAGAACGCATAATTGTTAAACACATTCTTTTGATATGTTTGACATAACGACAAGAAAAAACTTAAATGCAATAAAAGATTAATATTATAAATTTGAGACAATTACTAGGCGAAGCAAGACTTGTTATTGCGACAATATAAATAGTTTTGTTTACTAATTTACTAAAAATAATTTTAGGCAATAATATTATTAATAATACTTAAATCTCTCTTAGATTTATAGAGTTCTCGTTTGAAGAGTTTTCTTATATTATAAATATTACGACATAGAAGACGAAGACGCGACGTTGTTATAACAAAGCATTATAAGCGAAATTGCGATCGCGAATTCTAGTCAATTATAATTAGACAAATAGACGCTAGTGTTGCTCGTTTATTCGTGATTGATTAGATTTAAAAATCGCAAAAGTATATAAATCTCGCATAGATTGTTAGGAATGTTAAATCGAATATAAATTAAAAAAAAAACGTTCTTATAATTATTCTATATATATAATTTATAATTAATATTTTCGAATTCTTGCAAAGTATTTCTAGTATATTCTTATATATAAAGACGACCTTTTTTATATTTTTAGTCTTCTTTTATAAACTAATTTTTATAAATTAACAATTACAATATAAAGCTTGCAAAAAAGTCTAAATAGATATATATATTTCTAGTTAATTTCTTCTAAATTTTTTCTTTAGATTATAGATATTTTAATCGATAAGAAAATAGTTAAAATTATAAAAAAAAAATCATTAATTAAGAATTTTTTGTAGAATTGCGTCTATTAAGCAATTAGATTTATTTTTTTATTTTTTTCTTGCAAAGTTGCAAAGATATTTAATACTTTGCTCTTTTTGTAATTATATTTTGTATAGTAAACTTCTATTATCTATATATCTAGACTCTCTTTGTAAAGAGTATTTAGTAGGAAAAAGCAATCAATTTTAATATAATTAATTCTCTTTTACTTAGTATTAGATTTTTTGTATAAATAATTATTGCTTTTGCAATTAAATTAATTAATAATTATTTTAATTATTTTACTAGATTCGTAATTTAGTTTCTATCTTTGTTTAATAATAGTATATTCTTTTAATAATATGTATGTGTATTATTTCGAGAAATGTTTAAAAAATCGAATAGTTTGTCTTAGATAGTAGTTGCAATACTATAAGAATAACAATATTATAAATATTTAAAATATTTAAAATACTAGATAGAGATAGTAAGCAATTTTGCGCGCAATACAAAGCAAAATAATCTATATTTTTTTAAACTTAGAGATATTCCTAAAACTAAAAGTATATTTATTAAAAATAGAAGTATTTTTTATCGAAACAAGAAGTACGCAAACTATTTATCTTAAAGTATTATTATCTTGTACTATTATCTCTATTCATATTCTCTATTGCTAGACTAATTAAATCTCTTAAATAATTATATTGTTTATTATTTATAACTTGAACATTTCTAATACTTATATCTATAATAGCGTTAACATCTTTCTTGATAATATATCTACTATAAATACAATAATAGAAGATAGATATAGAAAAGAGCTAATCTATATTAGATACAAAGAATTAAATATTAGCGAGCATTATTACAAGTGTAATTGTTGTTATTATTAAATAGTAAGTTTCAATATTTTTAGGAACAATTAATTGATAGTTTAATAAAAATTATTAATTTATTTAAATTAGTTAATAATTAAACTAGAAATATCTTTTTATAAATAATTACTATTGTATATTATCTAGAAAATAATTATTAATTCTAAACATAAACTTAGTTTATATTCTTTTAGTATTCTTAATATTCTTGACAATTTAATTTAATTTTAACTTTTAAAACTAAAAATTAGCTTTATTCAATATAATTTAATTTTAAAATATATAAATTAAATTAGTTTTCGATTCGATTTCTATAGTTGAAATCGAAAATTTAATTTAATTTTAAAAGTTAAAATCAAAAATTAAAACAATTTCTAGTCTATTAGTAATATATTATATATTAAAGTAAATATACTTGTTATTTAAAGATATATCTTTAAGAGAGAATACAATTGATTTAGTTTAAAAGTGCAATTAAAATAATATTGCAAATAATTAAATATAAAGAACTACTTTAATATAAAAATATATAAATCGATTATATTATACAATATACTAAATAAGACATTAAAACTAATTATATTAAGATCTTTATATAATATTATTAAAAGATATAATATAATATTAAATATTTAAATAAAAGCTTGCAAATATAAATTAACAAATACAATCTTATAATTTATTACTAGAAAATATATACAATATATAGTAATATAAAGAAAAAAAATATATCTAATTGTTAAGTTTAGATAGTAAAAATACATTTAACAATATATTAAATAATAAATCTTTATATAATACAAAAAAAGAAGAATTTTAAATTGTTTCTTAAATTTGTAGAAAATTTTCTAAAGAACTAATATATTACAATTACAACTAATAGTTATATAACAACAAAGCGCAATACAAATATTAATATATTGTAGAACTTCTTGCTATTGTTAATACTATATTTATTTTATAATATAAATCTATTAAAGATATGCAATAATGCTACTTTTACGTTCAATATTCTTCTTGCTTTCCATTTCTCATGACAGTCTTAATATTGATCTTTGCGAAGTAATGCCTGAACCAATTGCAATTACCCTTGATGCTCTTGCACTTCTCGATCCTGCCATCAAAGCGTGTCGCAAAGCATATAAAGTGTACAAGCTTACAAGACACTTTGGACAACGTTATGTAAGTAATCAACGAAGGGTTCGAGGGGAACAAGCACGAGTTGAGCTCATCCTTGAGACACGTATCGCCTGCGTACCGAATACTGAGCTTTATGAGATCATGATACAAGAGCTTGGATCTTTACAACAGGCATTCCAAGACTGCCAAGACCTTGTAGCATCTATCGATCGGCCTCAAAGTAAGCACATTTCCAGTCATTCCAATAAGAAAGCCCCATCCGCCGTTAGAGCTCTGCGTGTCAAGGCGGACCGAAAATTACGAAATAGCCTGGCTCGCTCGTAGGATAGATATCATCTTCGTCAGCCTTATCGATCAGGACCGACGTAAATTTTTCTATGCTCTGGAAAACGGATCTCTTACAGTAGAGGTAGTATCCGAGACTTCTTCTTTAGACTGACTGATTGCAGATAAAACTCGCAAGCATGCTCAGGAGAACGAAGACCAAAACAACGCCAACACCTTAGGGCAAGAAGCGCACCCAAGAAGCGCTTCAAGGGGCTTCAAAGTCGTCATCCGACACAAAATGTCCATTTTACGTCACAAAAGCAGTACACCAGATGCGGATCAGTCCAGGTCGGTTTTTACAACCACACCTCTCAGTACGTCTGACGGCACGAGCGCGAACACATCCTCCGGGACTCTAGTAGCGCCAGGTTCCCTTCAACAGCGCATGGATGAACAGCCAATTGTAGACGGCAGGACAATACAACGCCATGAAGCTAAGCGTATACAGGACGCGGCGAGCATCACGAGTAGAATTAAATGGACAGCTTCACAAAGGAAAGACTTCATCGAGATTCCAAAGTAGAGTTGAGCATGACCGGGGCATACCAAGACTTCTGCCAGACCAGATTCGAGCTTTGGCGTGTATGCACATGAGTGCTCACTAGCCGGGCCATACTTTGATCAACTAGCAGTGATCTTGTGGGGTAGGTATGTCTCTCTGGCATAGAGCGCTCCTGAGGATGGATCAAAGTCGGATGCAGCTTGCATTAGTGGTGAGGTGGCGGCCGATGTTCGAATAAGATAGTCCTCGAGCATCCACTACCCAAGCCATAAGAGATCGTGGTAAACATTCAAAGATCGACGACATTAGAGAGGTTGCGCAGCCTTAATTGTAACACTGTTACAATTGGTTTTGCGAGAGCTAGCGAGACCTAGGATCGCTAGTTCGCCAGCGCTATATTCGATCGAGTAATATACTTCGCATTCTAATAATTATCGCATTTAATCGATTTTTCTCTTCTCTTATTACTTCTTATTTACATCTATCTCTTCTATTATATCTTAATTAACTTAATTGATCGACGACAGTTAAGATATATATACAACTATTGTTCTTGCTTAGTGTGATCGTTGGGTCGGGTCGAACACTTTTTTCTCAACTCGACCCACCCTCTTGGGCCCCGTAGGGTTGGGCCAGGGTTAAGGCGCGAACCCGACCCTAGGGTCGGGTTTCGTCGAGCCAATGCCAAGAATTCGAGCTAACTTCGTCGCGTTAGCATTCGCTTATCTTATCTTATCTTATCTATGCGCTAACTCAATTGGGCTAGCGAAGGTTCCACGCTAATCCCATATGGTTAGCGCGTCACGTGACGTCACGTGATTGGGTGGGTCGGATTGAACACTCGACGCGCATTCTTCGCTTGTCCCACCCTGTTGGGCTAGGAAATTTGCTTGACCCTAGGGTCAAGATTGGGCGAGCCAACTCAATCGGGTTGAAACTCGACTCGACGATCACACTATTCTTGCTATTGTTATTGTCGTAATTCTAAGTTAATATCTTGTTAACAATTCTTGATATTTATATATTAAATCGATAGAGTATAGAATATTCGAATTCGATCTAAATCAATTTTTTTAAAATATCCTTGTCGTATAATACGATTTAATAAAAAGAAAATTAAATTGCTTGTTAACTATTTCGCAATTAATATTATTAAATAAAGCAATTATATTAAATTGTTCTTCGAACTTCAGGCTTACTCTTTGTCTTCTTCTATACATTTTTTTTATTCTTGTTAAGTATTTAAATTGATAAAATAATTTAATTGCTTTCTTTTCTATTTTTCTTACATTCTTAACAATTTTTTTAAATATCTCGAAATTCGATATAACAAAATTCTACAATAATATTTAATACTTATCTATATATATATGAAAAAAAATATTAAAGCAATAAAAAAAATTTAGAAACAAAAATACTATATAGAAATTTATTAATAAAACTTTCCAAAAATTCTACAAATCAAATATAAGACAAAAATTTTATTACTCTAATTATAAAAAAGTTTACAAAATAATATAATTAGCAATTATTTGTTTAAACAATTTAATAGAATCGATTTACAATTTTTATAAAAACAAAATAAATAATATTACAATATTACAAAAGTTAAAGTTGCAAGATTAATTTAGAAAAAATTTAAAAATTAAATAAACCTTTAATTGTATAACAACAAAATTTATATATATTAATTATATATTATATTTTTCTATTTAAATTATAGAAACAAAGTATAGATTTTTTTTAACAAATAAATATTCGAAACTTGTATTGTTGTCGAAAACTTCTTTAATTTAACTTAAATTTTATAAATATTTAATATTTTTAAAATATAAATAAAAGTTAATTTATAGTTTATTAAAAATCTTTATTTAGCAATAATTCTTCTAACTAATTGTTTTATATAGTTAAAAAATGATTAAATAGAATTTTGCTTTGCAATGCAATCTTTTAATTTTTTAAAATATTTATAAATTAATAAAGTCTTTAGCAATTTTAAAAGCTTTATATTATAAAAGTATTAAATTTTTCTCTTTCTCTTTATATATATATATAGCTTTAATTAAGTTTTTTAGTACTAATTTTTAATACTTGTTATCTTAAATTATATTGTTATTATTTAATTATTAAAAAATAAAGAAAAGTCTTAAATTAAACTTTTAAAAACAATTTTTGTCCTTTTTCTTTTTTTTGTTGTTTTTTATTATAATTGTATTAAATTTTTGTAACTATATTTATATATATATATATTTAACAATTAAAAAGTCTCTATTAGTACAATAAAATATTGTAATTGTAAATAATATTATTAATATAATTATTTTTCGATCTAAAATTAATTTGTTAATTTCGATTTTTTTTAAAGATATTATTAACGCAAATGCAATTAAAGGTTAATTTATTATTATTTTTATTCAAAAATTAAATTTTAAGTTATCGACAAAATAAATATAATTTATATTTGTTTATATTGCAATTTGCGTATTATATTTTTGAGATATATATTTAATGTTCTTAAAACAAATAGTATTATATATAAAGATCTAATAACTAGAAATCTTATTATTACTTTTCTTTTTAAACAAGATTTGTCAAAATTCGAAGAAGAAAATTCTATAATAGTGTCTCGTTCTCAAAAATTTAGATATTTTTTGTAAAAATTTCTTCTTTTTGTATTTAATGCGTCTTTATATTGAATAACTTAGTTTTTTTCTTAATTTTTTTCTTTGTTCTTTTCTTAGTTTTTTTAAATATCTTTTTATCTATTTGTTTTTTATACTCGCGTTTATTCTTTAAAAGATAATTGATTATTATATTATTGGCAATTCGAGGAAGCGACCTCTGTGACACAATGGCTTCACTTAGACTGATCGTTGGGCCAGGTTATGATACCACCCCTTTGACTCGACCCGGCGCCAAGATCGGGTCGTGACGATTTTTTGGAATCGAATCGCTCAAAGTAGTTTAGCGCGAAGCGCGCTAAACTACTTATAGTAATCGACTAAACTACTTTGAGCAATTCGAATCTTCGAATTTTTTTTTGACCCGGGTCTTGGCATTTGCACGTGACATTTCCGGGTCAGCGCGGCCAGTCTAGCTCCATTGAGCCGACATCGGCCCGAGAGAGTCTCGTGACACCTCGCGCTAGCCTATTAGAGTAATTTAAACTGTTTATCGAAATTTAGATTGTTTTGTAATTTATTTGAAATTTTTAGCCTAATCAGGTTAGTATTACGTACAGAATTGATATTTGAAAACGAAAAAGATTCTAAAAAAAATTGTTTTCAAATATTAATTCTGTACGTAATACTAATCCGATTAGGCTAAAAATTCTAATAAACGATTTAAATTACCCTAATAGGCTAGCGCGAGGTGTCAAGAGACTCTCTCGGGCCGATGTCGACTTAGTGAAGTCATTGTGCTACAGAGGTCGCTTCCTCGAATTGCTAATAATATTGTATTTAGTAAATTAATAAATTGAAATCTCTATATAATAACGCTATATTTCTATTTATAACTTTTAAATCTTTATAAATATATCGAAAGAAAGAAATTAAATACAATTTGTAATACAATTAAAACAAGTTCTAAAAGTAATTAATCTATTTCTTTATTTCTTTTTAATATATTTTCTTTATTTTTTTTAGATATTTTTAAAATTTATTTTCTATCTTCTTAATTAAAGATTGTTGTCTTAATAGTTTTTTTGTTAATTGCATTTAATTTTTAAAGTAGTTGCTAAATATTTGTTGCAAAATATTTAAATTAATATTATTTGCAATACTTATATATATTTATTTAAATTTCTTTGATATTTTTTTATTATTTACAAACTTTGTAAAAGCAATAGATTTTTAAGAATATTTTGTAATCTTGCTTTTTTCAAATTTTGTAAACTCTAACAATATAAATTTATTTGAAGAAAATCTAAAAAATCTAATAAACAAATTGTTGTTATCTTTTAAAATAAAGATTCTCGATATATAAACAACATTATTTTTGTTATTTAAATCTTCTATTATTATTGTATCATTATTAGAAAAAAAGTTTATTTCTATTATAAAATTTGCAAGTTTCGATTTCTTTGCATTATTCTTTTCATTTTTTTTGTATTAAAGAATATACTATTTAAATTATTATCTTTCGAATTATTTTAATTCTTGGAGCTTTTAATATTGCTAATAGAAATAATAACAAAGAAAATAAACTAATTGTCGAGTCGTATTTTGATTTCAACTTTAGAAATTAATTCGATCTATCGATTTTAATATTAGAGATCGATTCGAAATTCGATTTAATTTCTATTATTTTGAAATCAATTCGATCTAATTCGACTCGAATTTCGATTTCAATATTAGAAATCGAATCGAATTGTCAAGAATATTAAGAATACTAAAAATAGTTTAAATTTAGATTAAATTTAGATTTTTTTAATTATTTTCTAGATAATGCACATTAGTAATATATAATATAAAAACAATCTAATATACTTATTAATTAATTTAAATAGATTAACTATTTTTATTAAATTATCAATTAACTGTTACTAAAAATAATAAATTTTACTAAAAATAAATAGTCTTGACAATTTGAATCGATTGTTCGAATCGAATTTCGATTTTAAGTATAGAAATCGATTCAAATTGTCGAATTTAATTTTAGAAATTGAATTGTCAAGACTTTCAAATTGAACCAATACAAATTATCAAGATTCGAATCGAGTATTTGATTCGAACTCGATAATCCGACCCGACGCGATCAGTCTAAAAGAAAAAGAAAAAAAATAAAAAAAAAAGTTTATAGTTTATAGTTTAATTTATTCTTTAGATATTAACTAAGACAATTTTTTTTCTTTTTATGCTTTATATTTGTCTTTAGATTTTTTTTTCGCAAAAAACTCTTTTTGTTTTTGCTCTTTTAATGCGTTTGAACAATTAATATTTATTTATTAACAGTTTAAATATAGTTGTTGTCTTGTACTATATACTCTAATTTGTACAAAACTTTAATATTAAGTTTTCTCTTAATTATTAAATTATTTATATGTTTACTAATCTTAACATATTTGTAATTTGTTGTTTTCTTAAATATATTTTTTTCTTCTAAATTATTGTATAAACTTGATATTATATTTCGAGAGTTTAGTTATATAGATATTATTAAATATAATATCTTTCTTTTCTATTTACTATTTATTATAGATTTTCTTTTAACTTAATTAAAAAAGTTTTGTTTGTTTAATCTTTCGAAAAGCAAATAAAATTGTAGAAGAATCTTTTTTTAATGTTGAAGAAACAATAGAGACAAAGACTTGTTATATAAAGTATATCTCGAAGCGCTAGATTTGCTTCGCAATAGTATATTAAGTATATACAATTGCATATTTAACAAAGTTTGCGCAAACTAGATTTAAGCAAGATTAGTATTAAGTTAGCAAATATTGCTTGTACACAATCTCTCTTTAATAGCAAGCAAAAAAGCTTCTTATAGAGAGATAAGATTTTCTTGCATTTGCATTTTTTAACAATTAGTTCTATTACAAATATTATTATACTATTATTATATATATTATCTAATTTGACTTGCTTAACTACGCAACTTTATTTAAAGAGATAATTGCTACTTTATAGTTTTAATTGCTTTGTTTAAACAAAGTTGTCTAGTTAAAAGAATAGTTAACAAATTACTTATAACTTGCTATTGCGAATATACTAAAAAATTTGTTAATTCTTAGAATATTATTAATAATTAGTTGCGTAAAGAAATTTACGCAAATAACATATTTTAAAGACTAGACAAAAATAATTATTTTAATACTAGTACAACTATCAATTAAAGCAAAAGAGATATCGAAGTATCTAGTTTTAGAGACAAATATATATTGCTTACTTCGACAAATATTATTATATAGTATGCTAATAATACAAATATATTGCAACTTCTAAGATTCGAAGCTAAGCTTGCAATTGCAAAGCTCTAGCTTGCACAATATGTTAATAATTATTGTTGCAAATATAGCAATAATTATTATTAATTTAATTCACGCAAAAAGATTAATTGTATTAATAAGTTGATAATACAAGAATATATTAATTATACAAGTTTAAAAATTTAATTTAAGAATTGCGAGAATTATATTTTGAATAATCTCGCAAACTATATCGATAAAGAGTCGAAAATACTTTAAGTTGCATTATATTTTATTAAAAAGCAATATAATTAATAACGCAAATATATACAAGAAATATATAATAAAAATAAAGAAATTATTTAAAACTATTTTCTTCAATATATTAAAGAATTTCTTAGTATGTTTTGGATTTGCAACGTAAAAATTAAGCTTAAACTCAAAAATACAAAATAACAATTTTATTAAAAAATTAAAGAGTTTGCTATTTATTTGAACAACTTATGTTTGCAACTAAAGAAGCTAGTTATTAATAACAAGAAAATACAAAATTTAAAGAACAAATATATTAACAAGATTTGTTAAGAAATACTTTGTTAACAATATAGTTATATTAATAGTATATAAATGCGTAATAAATTTATTAAAATCGAACAATATTTGCAATTAATTAAGAAGTTGTTAAGATTAAATAATATCTTTTATATTGCAAGAAACTTTAAGAAATATAATAAAAGAAATCGATTTTTGTACAAGCAAAATAGCTTGTTTAATGTAATTGATAATACGAAGAACTTTATTATATCAATTATTAAAATTATTGTAACTACATAAATCAAAAATAGTATTAACAATAGCTTGTAAGACAAAGACAATCGCTAGATATTTGTCAAAAGAAAGTATAGCATATTAATTAACTTTAGATATTATACTTGTAATTAAATAGATTACAAATTAAGTAATTTTATATATTTGCAATATTAAAAGTAAATAAAAAAGCAAAACAAAAGTAACGTATCTTTGAGAAAAGTTAAAATCTAATATTTATTGTTACAATATTAAATGTAGAAAGTTAAAGACGACAAGTTAAAGTATTAATCTAAATAGTATTTGTTAATATATTGCGTAATATACACGAAGTTAAATATCTTATTAATTTAGAAACTAAGAAGAATTTTATCTCGCAATTCTTTATTGAAGACACGCAACTACTTAAAGATATCTCTTCTTTATTACAAGTATAAATTGTTAATAATTGTATTATTGTCTTGTATAAAACGCAAAAACTTTTTATTGCTATTATAAATAGCAAAGAAATATACAAAAGCAATTGCTTCAAATTCTATATTATTAATATACAAAAATACAAAATAAATTTTGAGCTATTTTAACTCGAAGAAGTTAACTTAAATATAGAATAATTAAGTTGTACTTAAATTTATCAAGATAGTTTTTTTAAACAATTAAAAAAAGATATTTGGATAATCGATTCTAAGAAGTTTGCACAACTTGTTATATTTGTTTTTGGAAATTACAACAAAGTCTATATTGTGCTTTCTTATTAAATATTATCTTCGAAAAAGTTTTTAAGATATATAAAAAGAAAGACTGCAAGATGCAATATACTTTAAATCAAAAAACTAGTTGTTTCGAATTAAATTAAAGAAATTATAAAGATATTTTCGAAAAAGCTTTTAAAGGCGCTTAATATATATAACTAAATAGAGTATTTTATTAATCTTATAAAGAGCAAGATATTGTATATAGAATATATATATAATATATTGTAAAATAAATTGATTGCGATACAAGAATATATTGCAAATATATTAGAAAAAATTTAAATTTATTCTTTAAGTAATTCTATTAAGTTCTTAATATTGTTTGTAAAGAATCCTAATAATAGTTTCTATCTTTGCGTAAACTATTGCAAACTTAACAAGATTACTATTAAAAAAATACTTTCTTTCTTTTCTTTTAAAAATATTTAAGCGTTTTGTAAATACAAAGTATTTTATTAAAATTAATATACACAATATATATTATTGTATTTAAATTTGTTAGAGCAATAAATAAAAAATAGCTTTTTATATTTGATACAAGCAATTCGAGTATTAAATTATATTCTTTAATCTTGTTAATTCTTCTACTATTTTTTAATTTTATATAAATTGCGCATTAAAATTGTATATCGATATCTATTATATAATATACTTGCATAATATACATGTTTAATTAGACTTGAAAAACTAGTATTAAAAGAGTATTTGCAAAATGCTTTGCGCATTGTTCGAATATTAATTGTATACAAAATTATCGAAATATATATTCAACTGCAACAAAATAATTTTTTTAGATTTTATAATTAAAAAGCGAAATATCTAAATAAAACAAGCTTATATTAAGACCATTTAGAAATAATCTAAACTAAAGTTAACAAAAATATTTTTACATTTCTTAATTTTGCAAAATTTTGTCGATATTTTATTTGCAAATGCTTTTAAATTGTATTATTTTTAATTAATTTAACAATTAATGCAAAGAAGAGTAAAATATATTTGCAATTTTTATATATTAAAAAAGTAAAGAAAGTCTTCGAGATATTTAAAATTGCCTTTATTATTGTTTCTATTCTAAAATATTACAATTAAAATGCTTTTTTTGCATAAAAATCGATGCGTCAAATTGTAAAACAAAAGATATATTTAATCAACTTAACAAGAATATGCAATAATATTCTATTGCGTTTATTAACTACAAGTTTAAAGAATCTAAAGATTGTTAAGATATATACAATAAGAAGTTCTATAATATTATACTAGCTTTTAAACTTTAAAAATATTACTTGCAAGATAGCAAGTATATTATTTGCGTAATTATAAATTACAACAATCTTTGCTACTTTATAACTACAAAGAAACTTTCGATTAAGCAAGTTTATTAAATTAAGAAATTAGTTGCGTTTAACTTTAATATAAAATATCGCAAAAAAAGGTTTAATTTTGCAAATATATTGTTAAGAAGATTTAATATTATAAAATCTAATAATAGCGAAAATAATAATAACAATTTTTTGTCTATTTTGCAAAACAAGTTTTGCAATTTAAAATATTAATTAAAATTGCAAAGGAACAAAGATGTCTCTACTATAATCAAAATCGCAACTTTAGTAGCGCAATTAAATAATACTATTATCGCAAAAATCTAGATTATAGATTTAGATAAGAAAGTTTTCGAAAAATTATATAGTATTTTAGATTTTGCGTTGTCTTAACTTTTGATGCAACAAGTTGTAGAATCGAAGAAGTTCTTTGCTAATTTGAAAGAATTAATAACAACATAGTTGCAAAAATTATAATAAAAGAACACTTTTGTTGTAAAGAAGCAATAACGTCAAAGATTTACAAATAAGCAAAATAAACTTTCGAAATAAAATATTAAAAAAAAATAAGTTGTTATGTTAAAGTTTTGCAATCTATATTTCGAAAAACGCAACAACAAAGAATAGAATTCTTTGCATATATTATAGTAATTTTATATTTAGATATTTTATATATTGACAAATCGAAAATGCAATGCAACGAAAGTATTATTAATCTAGTATAATCAAGAAAATCGATAAATATATTTGCATATATTTTGATTGTTAATATATGCGTATTTATTATTATAAATTGTATAAAGAACATAACTTAATATCTTTTAGAAATTTGCAATTCTTCGAAACGATTAGATTAATTGCGAAAATTCAAATTTATTATATAACTCGAATTTATAATGTTAGATTCGAGCTCTTAACAATTAAACAAAAGAATTTGTTCTAAACAAGTTAATCAAGTAGCTTGATTTATCAATCTTGACAATTTAATTTTATGCTAAAAATTTGGATCGAATTTTAATTTCAACTTTTGGAATCAAAACTCGACTTAACAATTAGTCTAGAAACAATAACAATAAACATTATTATAAATATATCGCTTGCGAGAAATTTATATACTAGAAAAATCAATAATACAATTTTAATATTAATTGACAAATTAATGAAGTACGCAACTTATATCGCAATTATTAAAGAGTTTAACGCTAGAAATTTCGCAAAGTTTCTATAAAAAGAGTTTGTATATTATTATAAAATAATACGCAATATTAATTTCGATAAAGATTTGCTTTTTACAAGTTATTTTTGATCAATATTATGCTAGTATTTAGATGCGAAGCGTTAGCTTAGTATTGCGTTTTATTCGCAAATTAATAATTAGACAAAAAGATAAAATTAGATCTTAAAATATTATTTGCATATTTATTGCAATTATAGACAAGATAATTAATCGAAATTGCTATCTATAATTGCGTTCGCATACAATAATAGTATTTACTTAAATACTAATAAAGTTTTTTGCAAATTATTACTAGATTATATTGTAGACTTCGCAAATGCGTTTGTAAATAAACTTTTAACAAGAAAGATATTTTTAACTATAAAACAAACAAAGTAATTGCAAAGTATTAGAAAGTATTTAAGAAAGTTGGAAATAATTATTTCGAAGCAACAAGTAAGAAGTTACAATAAAAATTACAAATTAATAAACTTTTAAATAAATAACAAAAAATATATATATCTTGCATCTTAAGAAAAAAATTAATTATTGTTAACTAGAACTCTTTATTATTTTAATTAAAAAAGACAAGCAAATATGTTAATTAAATCTATTTGCAAAGTATAAAGCAATTTATATTATCTTTTATATTTTGCTACTTAAATTTTGATATTTGCGAAACAAAAATTTAAAGTCGAAATTAATTTTTATCGAAAATATAAAAAAATAAAATATAAAAAGAGTGCTAAATAAGTAAATCAAAAATAATACGCTTAAGTACTTAATTAAACAACTTAATTTAACTTTGTAAAAAGATACGTAAAAGTCTTTAAAATATCTCGAAAACACAATAAATAAAGTTTAGAAATTTAAGAGAAATTAAAAAAATTATAGTGTAATTACAAAAATATTAAAGACAAAGAATTAAAAGAAACAAGTAATCAATAAATTAAAAAAGTAAGATTAATTATGCAAGAACAAGTAAAGCAAAGAATTAAATTAAAACTCGAAGATTATGTTTTTAAAAATCACAAAAACTCTTATAATAACGCAAAGATTTAGAGACGAATCTAGATATATAAATATATAATGATATATATATATTTATATAAGCTACTTTTTGCTATCTTAAAGATAGCAAACGAAATATATTTTAATTGCAATTGTTATAAACAAAACAACATTTGTTATTAACTAAATTAATATATATTAGTTTTATACGCTATTAATTTTGCAATACAATTTATTATAATATAATAATTTGCAAATATTAGTATAAATATTACAATTAAAAAGCAAGCAATTAAGATTAAAAATTACAATATAATAACAAGCAACTTAAGAAAAGCAAGAGAGATTATTTGCAACAACAATAGCAATTGTGCAAATTAATTTAATATCTTTTTTGAATTTTATGCATTATGCTTATTATACTAGACGCAATGTTCTACTTCTAGTTAAAGAGTATTAACAACAATAAAAAAAATTACAATTATAATAACAACAATACAAACGCGACAAATAAATATAGATATAATAACAATAAGATTAAGATTAAATGCGTACAAGTACTTTATTGCAAAATAGCAAAAGCATTTAATAACGCAATTAATTATTAAAAGATATACAACAAACAAGATTTGCTCGAGAACAAATACGCAACAATAATATTAGATTTCTATTGTATATTATTAATCTTATTTTTATTTTTTTAGATTTGCAAATATGTTTTATACAATAATCTAAAAGAGAATCTTAAAGAATAACAAATATAAATAAAATTATCATAAATAAAAGAAAAGCAAAAGACAAAGCTAAAGCAAAAGTTAAAACAAAAGAAATAGAAATTAAAGCAAAAAAAACAAGAATAGACGCAAAAGCAACAACAATAACAACAATAATAACAACAATAACAATAGATAGAAAGCAATTGTTAAGATTGCGAATACAAGTTAATTATATATATATTAATTTTATTTTCGAAACAATATTAATACTATTAAGTTGCTTATTATTTTTTAAAGATTTGCAAAAATATACTAGTAATACTTTGTATAGTTAAAAGTTAGTCAAGCTCTTAAATTAATCTTGCAATTATCTTTGTTGCAATAAAGATTAAAACAAAGTTGTTGCTTACAAAGTATATAAATAATTTTAATACTTATATATTAATTGCAACAAACAAGACAAAATATTAAAAAATAAATATTTGCAATTGTATTTACAAAGTCGCGAAATTTGTTTACAAAAAAAATAAAGACTATTATTATTATTGCAAAACAAGCTTAAAGATTGCAATATTAATTGTATCAATTTAAATTAAGTATTGCAATAATTAAGTAATCTTATAACTTGCAAACAAATATAGAAATAGAAGCAATTGTATTTACAATATTATTTTGCAAAGTAATATAAAAAGCAAGAAAGCAAGATATTAATATTAATATTATTATTATTATGTTTGCGTCTAAGAACAATAGCAACGCGTCTATATATTACAAAGAGAAGTAAATTATTGCTATCTAAATAGTGTTTGTTAAAAGCAATTCTATTAAGAAGATAAATCTACGATTATTAAAATAGACAAGAGTAATAATTGTAAATATATTATTGCATATATTTATTGCTTTTTTATTATCTACTAGATACGAGAGATTACTCTAGATTTTTTTTTCTTATTGTTGTTAAGAAGTTGTTTGCGAAGTAAAGCTTTGCGCATCTATAATGCAATAATACGTAATTTCGTAAACTTTATTACAATAATATTTGAAGATTATATTGCAGTTAAAACTAGCAATATAGATTTTAGAAACTAAAACTCTAAAGAGAAATATAATTATAAAGCGTATCTCGAAGCGCTAGATTTGCTTTGCAATAGCATATCAAATATATACAATGGCGTATTTAACAAAGCTTGCACAAACTAGATTTAAGCAAAACTAGTATTAAATTAGCAAATACTACTTATGCACAATCTCTTTTTGATAACAAGCAAGAAAGCATCTTATAGAGAGTTAAGATTTTCTTGCATTTACATTTCTTAGCAATTAGTTCTACTACAAATACTATTATACTATTATTATATATACTATCTAATTTGACTTGCTTAACTACGCAACTTTACTTAAAGAGATAGTTGCTACTTTATATATTATTTATTAATTAACAAAATATTATAATTAAGATTAATGCTACTCTCTATATTTGTTTTCTTTTTTTGCAAATTTTTTATATTATTTGTTTGTTGCATATTATTGTTTTTTTTTCTTCTTCTTTGCAAACAATTGTTAAAAAGACTACAAATAAAATATCAAGATTTCCTTTTATTTATAAAATAATTGTTGTATATTCTTTAGTTGCTATAAGAATAACAAAAGTAAATACAATTGCTACAATAGTTGTTGCAATACTTGGTGCTACAAATAAGATTAAATATTTAGATCAAAAATATGCAATTAATTGCTAGATATATTGCAAGAAGATATTAAAAAGTAAAAAATAACAACAATAAGATACAATTAAGTTATAAGATTTGTGTCTAGACAAACAATTAATGCAATCAAATTAGAAAATACGTTAATTGTATTATTGTTACAAAATTTGTAACAATGTTACAATTGCATTGTTAAGTCGCTAGATTTGCTTATCTCTTTAGTATAATACTAACCCGATAGGGTAATGCTCAATTATAACAGTTGTTACAATTGGAGCTGCGAAACCTGTCTATTGCTTAGCCCGAAAAACTTCTAGATCGAATCGGTCTTACACATGCCCCGCCCATCTATATCGTACTTCGTATACGGGGGATATATGTTAGCGTGACAGGGTTCCTTTTGCCCGACTATCACCCAAATAAGCGCTGTCACGCTAACATATTTACCCCCCGGATACGAAGTACGGAGTACCCGCAGAACCACTGCCTGTCGCAAGATTTCGAGTGAACCCTTGCAAGACGTCCAAACAAAACCTTTCGAAGAGATGCCTTGCTTGTACTTGGAGGAGTAGATATGATATGCCTCAGCAAATCCAAGCCCCCGGCAACAAAGCTGATTGGCTGGAAATCCTGCGAAGGATTGGGACTGGGGCGCAGTGTTTCAGTACGAAGCCAAGAAGTAGGCACAGGCAGGGTCACACCAAACATGCACGCAAGGCTGAGTAAAGCCAGCGCTTCAGCTCAGGCTACGTGCGAATCTCTGGAGTTCATAAACTTGTGCTTGCTCCCATGGCTTAGGAAACCACCGCCCACAGAAATATTACCAGAACCCTGTCCAAGGTCACCATAGTATTATATCCACCTACAAAACTTCCTTACTTTTGGTCCTATTGCCCGCCTTAGACGCCCTCCGAACCCAGTCATACTTATAGCATCCTCCAACGGGTCAAGAACCAAGCTCACCTCCCCAAACCCAATCGCTCGACCCTCCTCCCTACAGCATGTCCACTCTTACCCGCCGCTTCGTATCCTGCGACAGCTACGGCAACTGCCATCAAAATATGACCACAATTATCGTCGTCATCGTCATCCTCATAGTCCTCAAAATCTGCTTTTGGATCGCCCTCTGCACCTGGCTTGCGAGGAGACGCCGCCGAAAAGAACGTGCGGCTTACATGGGAGGCTATGACAACCAGCCAGTCTATGTCAACATGCCCCTACAGGACCATCTCGTACCTCAAGGACCGCCGCCACCGCCGACTTATACAGGAAGACAGATGTCTCCGGAAAGGAAGATCGGCCAGGGACAGATGGTGTAAGGATATATCGATGGTTGAGGTCAAGAAGAAGAGCAGGCCTTGCGCTTATGATAGTGACGGCCGATTTGTAACTTGATATTGGCGAGGGATGGATGTGCTGTGCAGTTCCGGTGGAAGCTTGGGACATTTAAGAGTGCCCACAAGCAGGCCTCGCAGAGATCGCAAACGGAGATGCGCCACATTAGCTTCAAGGCACTCCTGAGAATTTTGAATATCTGCTAGAGGCCGTTCAAGGAGGCTGAAGCCACGGAGATGACGAAGGATGCCCTAATGGGATAAGAAAGTGTGTCCAAGACACGGTAATCTTAGTCGCAGAGTTGGATAAAAGCATTGAACTGATTCCAGAGTCACCGTGCCTACTATCATGAGTAACACTTGATAGTCGAGTGATGCCGACCGGAGGCGGCCATTCTGAGGCTTTCGTGCAGACCCTCAATTCATAAAGTGACACTAGCTATTCCGGCTAGAAACCACTCCTCGTAATATCATTTGTCTTGAAGACGGCAGCTTAAATACCTTACGGAGTAGTACGAGTACAATCCAAGATCTTAGCATGCCAAGACTCTTAGACTCTTCCAGCAACCAATCAAATGTGTCTCCGGCGCTACTTGCCAGACCCCGAGATAGGCCTCGAAAGACATCGTAGGAGCCACAGCAGCCTCGAATTATTCTTGGGGGGAACATGTCATCGAATCTTGGATCCCCGGCTAAGTGCTTGATGTAGCCGGTATTCCTGTCACGCACTTCTCAAATTACCACCATCATGCAACCTTTGCCGTGACATGAATTTGTGGGATTGTTTTCTTGGGTACATATAGGCTGTTGATGCATCACATGGGACAATGAGATGGTGATGAACGTTTGACCGTGCTCACAAGTCGGCCCAGCATCGCCGTATGCTCACTGGGAAATGGACACGAAGCGAAGTAGAAACACCTTGTCATATCAGGAGAAGTTTGCCAATCATCACGGATATTAGGGCCTTCAACCGTCTTTCTCTATAAGCCTGGTACCTTCCTCGTCCCAACCAAATGAGCCTAGACGAACCTGTCGCAGTCGATGTCCTTTCCACATAAGGACTGCTAGCAACGAGAATGCAAATATGGAGAAGAAAGCTGCCATGCCAAAGACCCAACCCGGGCCACCAATACACTTAATCCAAGGTTCAATGAAAAAGGGCATTGCCAGACCCAGAGATAGTCGATACACGCCTAGAATGGCGCTCACTTCCACAGTATGACCGCGAAAGCATTCAGCCAAATAATTCACGGCTACTGGAACGGAGGCCATTGCGGCAAATGTTACAAGGAAGGAGCCTAGCGCCAAGACCATATAGTGCAAGTGATGTTGCAGGGCTGCGCCAAAGATCCCCAGGCCTACGGGCATGATGATCAACGATGGGATCCAGAGACTGTGCAACCTAAATTCGGGCTTCCAAGTCCCTCCCCGACGTCGGCAAAGCCAGAGTGGTACGAGATCGTTCAAAAGGTAGCCCCATGTCTGGGCTGCGAAAATGCCAAACCACAGGGAGAATGTGACTAACTCAATCAACATCTCTAGGGGTCGAGAACGCGCAGGGAGACTCACACGCCGCATTCCGCTGCGGTGTAAACGCATAGCCGCCTTTCTTCTTTGGTTCTTGGAGAAAGATCGTCAGAAGAGTGTTAATGGTAACAAACCAGCCGAAGGACGCAAGACCAAATGCTCCCGTCAAGATGCCGACAGGGGACAAGCCAATCGCGATTGGTGCGTAGGCGTACCGAGCCTACGAAGTTTGTGTCAGTCCATTAAATCCTCGGATCTCCTAGGATCTCGCATGAATCTCCTTACCAAGTTGGAGCCAGATATGGGAGCGACGCTCTTGTTTCCAGGTAACAAGAGGGCCACTCTGCTTGCTAGAAATCCCTCGGGACGTCTCGGTACCTTCGAGCTGTTACCATCACGAGTGAATGCGGTCTGTTCCAGAAAGAAGAAGGCTGGTTGAGTTAATTAGCATCCACAACCAGGCCACCAAGTGGTCAAGCACGAGACCAACCAAGTATGAAGATCAAGCCCTGCAAAGCGACCGTCCACCAGAACTCAACTGTCCAGGACACATGTTCCACGATGAACCCCCCGAATGTTGGCCCCGCAACTGTACCCAATAAAAACGAGATATGGAATGTCGTCAAAGCTCGTCCCCGTTCGTGAATATAAAAGATATCTATGATCATGCCCGTACCCAGGATAGAGGGCACAGAGCCAAAGATGCCTCCAAAGAGCCTTGCCACTACGAAAGCGTTGTAATCGCCGGCGCCCGTCATCTTGGCCGACCAAACACCGCAACCCAGCGCTCCAAGCAGACTCCACCATATCACAGCGCTCCGGCCGAAGACGTGGGCGAGGGGAACAGCGAAGAGAGGTCCGAACGCGATACCTGCGACAGCCGAAGATATCTGGCAGAAGCCCTTTTGTCAGTCATCACTTGGCGGTTGATGTGTCGCTACGTACGGAGTAAGATAGCTCAACCAGCGATTTGTGGTAAACCTTGGATTGGGCCTCGAAACCAAGCTGATTCGCAAGGGACGAAGCGGTGCCAGCGAACGCTGCCAGGCATAGTATCGCGAGGGTTGTGTTTTTCTTTGCTTGTGACCAGTTCTGCGAGAGTCGCGAGTGCGAATCAGTAGCTATCCGCCGTCATCAAGGAAGATGAATGATTACCAAAGGATCTGCAGGATCGAAAGATGGCTGAGGAATAAGCTTGACGCCATTGTGACCTTTGTTGTGATATGAACCTTCCTCAACAAAAATCTCATTCTTGGCCGACGACATCTTCGTGGGGAACGTTCAAGAAGTGCACTCGAAATGCCGGAGCTTGTCTCCTGCAAAGAACACTGGTTTCTCGAGGGACAAAATAAGATATACGGTAGTGAACTGAAGGGCTTCCCTGCCCAGAAGGTACATTGCCCGTGCAGAAAGTCACAGAAGTGCGACATCATGTCGCATGCCGGCGCATTGAAGCCAACACGTGAAGGCATTTTCCATCCAGTCAGGAACCTGCTATACAACTGCATCTGCGCGGCGTGGACTTCGGAGTCGATCCAGCGGGCGGCGATGCCCCTCAATCCAGCTGAAAGTACGCGACCCTACAACCCAGATAGGAAAACTTCGAGATTTGCTTCTTCCACAAAACCCCTCTCTTTCTTACTCTTGCCTCTGTCGCTTCAATCATTACTTCGCAGCTGCCTTCGAGTTTCTTCGTATCTATTGCGCTTGACGATGACACTGACAGACTTTTCAAACACTGGAAGATTCGTTATTCCACCTGACACAGTTGGCTTGTTCACTAGGTTCTCTCAGAATCTGCATTCCTCGTGCGTGGCTTTGGAAGGATCAGATCAGCACCAATGAGAACCGCGAAAGCTATCACTGCGACGGGGAACCGGTTGGACTCCCGCCAGGAATCTGGCTTGGTCTAGGGAACCCAGCGTGTGATCTGTTAGCGTGGAAATAGCAAGGCCTCCCTGTCCAAAGCCAAGCCCTCGTGGTTTTCCTCGGTCTTCCTGTCTTCAGTGGTCGCTACATGAGGCGAAGTATTTGATGGGAATGCTAAAGCCGCTTCCTAGTGTCGCACCAACAGCGATTCACAAGTACAACTGTACAAGGAAGCACTTTGCAAAATGCTGCTGGATACGGAGTACGGAGTTCCTACCCCCGTCCCCCGTCGGCCTCGCCCGTGAGGCCGCGAGCCGCCCGCAGCGAACCTTTCTGACATCAACAGATCCCACTTGGCGCACGACACTCATAATAGTGCACGGCCGCTAGAGATGGCGACAGGAGCCGGTCTTACTTTTCTCTAGACATTATCTGCGCACTCTCGATTTTATATCGTCTCTCATGAGAATGCGTGGTATTGTTTGGGCGCGCAGGTGGTTTGGGGCTCCCGTCGGCGGCCATTCGGCATCACACTACCCTCGCTGCAGGGTGCATTTGTAGCCACGCGGGGCAATCTGCGCGGTCCTACCAGCCAGTGAGCCGACAGGACCACGACATGGTCAGGGCGCCCCAAACCCGAGCAAGCAATAGATCTGCGAGCTCTTCTGCGAGCTGATGATCCCACAATTCTCCTGGTAGAATCGTGTGACTGGACCCCAGTCACTTGCGGCGCAAGCTCGTGTCGCTTGGCTTCTCCTATTGATTTCCAGATTGTTGGCCAAGTACCAAAATCTCCTTCTAGACGGAGGTCTGGAAAGATATAGCTCCGGATGAGCGCATTCCTTTCGTGTACTTCTGCCGAGAAGCAGTGGCCTTCTTATGTGTACTCGTCAACGAAAGGGATTCTAGGCACATGGCCGACAGATAATCAACGACCGGGCGCCTAGATGCCGACAAATCCAATCAAACTTTGATGAACGCCCGCGTCGACACTGAGTCCGACTGCCTGCTCTTGAGCTACCTTATCCCTCGGACCAAGGCTTTCCACTATCAGTATGGCGGGAGGTATCGACGGCATTGCTTACAATGAACGACAAGTCCAGATCATAGTCGTCACGACAATTCTTGTATTGCTCTCTACCTCGGCCGTCGTACTGAGATGCTGTGCGCGACGATTGAGTGGGACTGGGCTTTTCAAGGACGACTGGGTCATTATTGTGGCTTTGGTGAGCAGCGGCGAACGTTTCTTCCTTGGCTCATGAGACGGTCTATTGTTCATACTAAGGTTTTGCAGCTCTTGTCATATGGGAATTGCGTATGCGAATATGTTGGTAAGATGCTCGAAAGACTCAGTTTTGAGATTGCCTAAGCTTATAGCTTGAAGGACTTCAATATGGGTTGGGGAGACACGAAGAAGAGGTCGGAAAGGGAAAAGCGCATCGTTATATGCTCGTAACTTGGTCGCTCTGCTTATAGTGATCCATGCTAATACGACTGATCAGGTCTTGTTTGTACTGCAGATGTTCTGGAATACAACTCTGCCTACGATCAAGCTCTCGATCCTCCTATTTTACAAGAGACTTTTCCCTACCCGGCGAATGAAGAGGGCATGCAATTGCGTGGGCGGATTGCTGCTCCTATGGTATATTGCTTTTCAAACCACGGCCATTGCCCAATGTGTCCCAATTAGCTTTTACTGGAACAAGAAGATCGAACATGGGCAATGCATCAAGTTCGTACCATTTTACATTGCGCTGGCGGCCACCAATGTCTTCACCGATGTTGTGATCCTTGCATTACCCATGCCTCTTGTCTGGAAGCTGCAAGTCAAGACACCTAGAAAGATCGGTTTGACCATAACATTCTTACTTGGAACCCTGTAAGTAAAGTATTCCCAACCCGATCCGTACTCTTACTGACACCCATGCAGGGTCTGCGTCGTCGCCATAGTTCGCATCACGACACTCAACGCCATTGATCCTGAGGACATTACATGTATGAGCCCCGTCCACGTAGCCCTCAGACTGACCTAACATAGTCGCCAGGGTCTAATACCTACGCCGGTCTCTGGACCGCCATAGAAGGCAGTGTCGGAACTGCAGTCGCCTGTCTACCAAGCTTGATGCCCATCTACTTCAAGCTCCGCGGCAAAACAGACCGAAGCTTCCCAACCCCTCACCAAACCGACGAGAACCATACCCGATCATACTGGTCAAAGAAAGACCCGGACGGCTTTGAGCGCATCCTCAATTCGCAGCTGAGCACCGATCCAACCTTTCTGGCCGAGATCAGAAGTTCGGGTCGACCCGATGACGAGTCCCTGGAGCTGGCAGATCGCTTACCAAGGGATGCGATAAAAGTCAGTACTAAGATGGAGCAGTCAGTGACTCAAGAGGTGGAGGGTGTTGCGCCGCAAAGTCATGAGATTGGAGTCGGTGTATAGATCATAGGCGTTCGATTCGGAATTGATATATAAAATGAGGGTTGCTGGTCGTCGAAAAGGGCGCTTTGGGGGTGTAGAAGACTGTACTGTGTGCAACGTGGAACCCAGCCCACTGCATTCCGTAGCTCTCACTGTCAATAACGCATTGCCGCCTTATATCTCTACAATTCGGTTTTCAGGCATCGATTAAAACGTGGTGTGCTAAGTACGAGTATTCTCCCTTCCGAAACCCTCAGCATGGGCTAACGCTAGCCAGCTCCCAAGATCGTCGTAACACTTACTGCTACAATATACTCAGGAAATACCCGCGCTGCGGCTCTGCGGAAGCAAGAGTGAATCGTACTTCTCCTTGACTCGCGAGTTCTCATGTAGCTTCTTCCAAATCCAGCGGCTGAGGATGGTAGTATCGAAATCGGATATGTAATGAAAGTTCCGACTTCCGGAAGGCGAGACAGCTTGGAATTATCTGCAGCCACTACCGTCCGCAAAATCGTACGATTGGATGAAGCCATTGATCGGAGACGCTTATGAGCTGGTAATCTCAGATGGCCTAAAGTCCAACAAGACCTCCAATGCGGAAAACCCTAAGCTGTCCAATAATCGGCTCGCCGGCTAAGTCTACATCCGCCCAAGTATCGTACCGCGTGGGCATTGACGATCTTTTCGCCTTTCAAGTACGACAATTCGTGCAATGTTCCCCAGAATACCGTATGTAAATTATGTCTTCCGGCATTGGCTTGTCAATGTTATTCTTGCTACTGTTTCCTTGTCTGATACTTCAAGTCCCGGTCTCTTGACTAAGGGTGTAGCGCCATCTCGGGTGAGCACTACATCATCAGGTTTACTTCTTCCATCTCACGCCAATTCTTCATCCCTGCTGTTAGAGACGCCCTTCAATGACTGGGAATATTTTGCCTACCCAATTCCTGGCACCAATCAAATTTTGAAAGGTCACATCTTTACCTCTCGTCTGGTCAGACCAAGTTCACTATAATTCATGATCGAGGGTGGCCTGTTGAGTACCCTCCGGCAAATCGCTATCTCGGGCAACATTCGTCTCAGAGATGAGGACAACCCTTACACGTACCGAGTGCCTGGCTGTTATTTCGATGTTAGGTCGAAGACCTCCGAAGAACGGCCTACGATAACTTATGGAATGTTAGGCGACGTCTTCATGACCTTGGAGCAGGTGCTCGAAAAGGCTCAACGGAACTTCGAGACGAGCTTTGTATTGACGGACGAAGATCGAGTGACCTGAGGACACGACCAGGTGTTGGCGAAGGCGCCATAGTTATAAGCATCGAAGTGGTATCTTGCCTCAGTATTTAGACCTATGCAGAAAAAAAGAAACAACCCTCAAGCGAACCCTAGCGAGCTCGCTTATGTTAGGGCTGCGCTAGAACTAACACTAGAGATTAGTTTCGACGCGATAACTGCACTAGCATTTAGCATATTCAAACATATTTGTATCGAATATAATATTTGTTATAGCGTTATTTTTTTTTGCATTAGATTTAAGAACAAAACTCTTATTTCTTGTTATTCTAACATTATCTTTGATAATACTATATTAAAAATACTTATTCCATAATTTTTCAAATATATATATACAACTTTATTATCTAATAATTGCGAACACTTTAATTTTGCGTTTAATAACAAGTTAATTTTACTACTTTTGTCTATATTTTATTCAATGATATTCTTTTTAAAATTAATTAGCTCGACTATTAACTATAATACTAATTTTATTATAATAATCTCAAAAAAAATCAAACTTATAATCTTTATATAAGTACAATTACTTCTTTTATAGTCTCAATATCTTATTTAACGCTTTTAATAGTTCTATTATCTTATCGATTTAAATTAAATACTTTTTCAATTTAATATATCGAGCAAAGTTAACAATTATTATTAGATTTTATTTTTTAATCTCTACAATATTTTAAAATAAAAAACAAGATAAAAGATTGCAAGATATTGATTACAAGAATAATTAAAAAAAAGATTATTAATATTGTTAAAATATATTTGAATTTAAAATTAAATAAAAGCAATTAAATATATTCGATATTACTTTAAAGAAAAACGTAATTGTAATAACAAAAACAAGATTCAAGAAAAGTTTGCTATATTAAATATTGTTATTTATATCTTTGTTATCGAAGATAGCGTTAATAATTATATCTTTTCTTGTCTTAAAAAACAATTAATATAAAAAATAAAAATAAAATATTAATTGCCCATTACTAATATTGAAAAACAATAACAACAAATCGAAGACGTTAAAAAAAAATAAGAAAGACTATATATATAATTAGTATTATTATTGTATTTAATATAAAGTTTTTAATAATTAAATTTAACTAAAACAATATTTACAAGTCTTAAGATTATTATATTTAAGAATTTCTTTAACAATATTTTATATTACAAGTTCTATTAATTGCAACTTTATATACTTGTTATTAACATATTGTATCTTATAAACAAATAAAAAGAGTTTCGAATAAATTATATTTGTTTTAACATTCTTTGTACGCAATTGTATTCTAAAATATTAATAATAAATATATCGATTATATTTAATAACAAAACTTTAGAAAATACAAAAAAACAATACAAATTTGTTTTTAATATAAAGATATTTAAAATATCTCTAAATAAATCGAAAATATATTTGCAATTTAGTTTTATTAAATATATCGAAAAATATATAGAAGATTTGCAATATATATTGTTAGCGCAAGTTAAAAGTTCTTAAGATATTCTAAAGATAATTATATATATAAATAAGATAAGCAATATAAATAAGATATACAAATAAATTAATTATCGATTCGATATTCGATCTTAACTTTGGAATTGAATTGAATTGTTAAGAAATCGAATAAAATCGAATCGTTTAAAGAGGCTATCTTATTACTATAATAAGTTTAGCTTAGTCGAAAAGTTACTATTTTAAGCAATTCAATTTCAAAAAAAAATCGAGAAATCGAATCTTAACACTCTCACGTGATATTTTCGATTTCTTGCGATCAATCTATATACAAATATATTTAATAATAAATAATAACTCTAAATTATTTATCGAAGATAACAAAGTACATACAATTAATATTTGTTTCTATAATTGTTAATAACAAGAAATATATTCAAGATATTTTCTAGAAAAGATTTAAGAATTGTCTTTTTTCAAGAATTCTAATATACACAAATGCGTATAAACTAGATATTGACAATTTAAATATTTGAAAAGTCTATATTCAAATACTTTTTTTGTTAATTGCAAAAATATATTAACAACTTAATAAAGCAAATCAATGCAACAAAGAATAAATATATTTTATCCTTTTATTTTCGCAATAATATAAAGAAATTTGAAGTAAAAAAGATATATTAGATCGAACGTTAATCGAGAAGCTAATAGTAGAAAAGACAAATCTTAGAAATTGCAAAACTAATAATAAACAAGAAGATTTAACAAAAATAGAAAAGTTTAAATCTGAGAAAAAAATATTAAAAGTAGCAAATCGAAGACGCAATATATCTTAAAATATAGAAGAATTAATTAAATCTTATATTAAAGAAATAATACAACTATTGATTAGCGAGAGAACTATTTGTACGTAATGCTAACTACGAACCTGTTAATGTTGCAATATTCGACAAAGTCAAATGTTTTTAGCATTGATAAGCAAGACGTTCGCAAGCGTTCGATGCAATCGTTACAACAAATCGATTAATCAAATCGCGAAGACAACAACAATATCAATTATTACTATTATTATTATCTTGAATTTCTCACGTATAATGAGATACGTGTGATCGAGAACACGCAAGATTATCTATAGTTATTATTATTTATTTCTCGTACGCGTCGATTATCGTTACGATAGTTGTTATATTACGATTACGAAAAACGTGTTTTAAAATATCGCAAGAAAGTCTCGAAACGCTGTGCGTATAAGTTTAGAAAAGCTAGAAAAAAATTATACACGCGTACATTACACAAACAAAAGATCGAAAGTTTCTATTGCACATAAATTAATTGCGTTAAGATTACGTATTTTGATTAATCGCAATCGTCTCTTATCTTATGTATACGCTCAATTGCGCATTCGAAGTTAAATAATAAGAAATTTTATTTATCTTAATAAACAACAACAAGAACATTTAATTTTGTCGAAAGCAACGTCTTCGCTACGCTTCAAATTGAAAACGCTACGTATATAAATATACGAAAAAGAATTAATATTAAGTTTAAATATTAAGATTATATAAACACAAATATAAGTACTACGCATCAAGAAACGATCTTTACATAATTGCAATTTACAAAGAGAACTTATACGTAAATTCTTGAAGCTCTTGTTTTTGATATGTACAAGTTTGAGAATCTAAAATTGTCGAACAATTAGACTGACCGCCGGGCCGGGTTTCGGTACCAACATTCTGGCCCGACCCAAATACTCGATACCAACCTCTTGACTCGACTTGAAATCGACCTCGAGTCAACGATTTCTTGACCCGGCTCGATCGACCCGCCAAGCAATCGAAAATGACGTCAAAATGCCAAGATTTCTATTTTTAAAAAAAATCGCATTATTCGAATTACTAAAAATAGTTTAAAAATAATAACGCACAAATAACGTATAAATGCATTACCTAAATGCATTACTATATAATATTATAAACAAATTAATTAAATTAATCAACTTAATTAAGTTGATTAATGCACTTTTTCAAAAATAATCTAAATTTTTCGAGTCTTGGCGAGTCGGGCCAGGTTATACGCTAAGTACTTCATACCTATCCTTTGACTTGGCCCGAATACTTGGGCCAAGATTTCTGACCCGAATCGGGTCTTGGCGGGCCGGGAACCCGGCTCGAACTCGATGACCCGACTCGACGCGACCAGTCTACGAACAATATACAATTTTTTTTTTGTAAATTATAAATCAACACGATCTTTACAATTCTTATAGAGAATTTCTTTGTATTATAAATATCACAATAGTAACATAAAATATTGAAGCAACGTGACTTGAATTTGAAAATTTGATCGCGCAACACATATAGAACTCGCATAGATTCCTAGAAGTGTTAAATCAAATATAAATTTTTTTAAAAAAAAACTACTATTATTGCAAAACAAAATTAAGATTTCTTATAATATAAATCTAAACAATACAATATTATTAATGTTCCAAAAAATCAAATTAAATTTGTATATAAAATCTATTTGTTTTTTATCTTCTAATTATTTTCAATCTATTTTTTCTATCTATTTTATCTATTCTTAGTATTTTCTAATCTTTAATAAGTTTAATTATCTTTAAGAATTGCTTAAATTTAATTCTATCTAAAAGTTTAATAAGATTATCGACAATTATATAGTTGATAAATAAATATATAAAATCTACAATCTTTAATTTAACTTGCTCTTGAATATAATATTATTAAATAATAATATACTTTGTTTGTAAATAAAATTTGAAATTCTTGCTAAAAACTATAATACTCTAATTCTTTGTATTAATTAAAACAAGTTAATTGTACAAAATAAATAGTAATCTATTTGTATTTTACTTCTTAATTATATATTTAATCTAAATAACTTTCTTAGTAGTTTATATTTATATTATATACTTTACTTTGCAAAAGAACAAAGTTAAAATAAACTAACACTTAAATTGTTAGCTAATAGTTTTGTTTAAAAAAAATAGATAATTTTCTATAGAATAACAAGTATTTTGATTGTTAGTTTAATCGATATTAATATTGTCGATAAGTTAATTGTTTTCTCTATAAGTTATTTTAATATAAAGAGTACTTTTTAAGTATTAAAGAATATGCTTTGCTACTATTTTATAAATTTTATTTAAATTATTGCAAAATTTATTTAAAACTAATACTATATATATAATATCTAGTTGTATTTCAACTATAATATATATTAATAATTTAATTAATAATTAATAATTAATAATACTTAACAATCTTCTTAAAGATTTATCGATTAATACTAAATACTAAATAAATCGATATTAATATAAAAATTAAATCTATTTTGCAATTAAATATACTAAATTATTCTAATATCTTTTTAATATAAATGTGTTGCAATATATATAGCGTGCAATTATTACAATAATAGATAATTTTTATATCTAAATAATAATAGTATAATTTTAGATTAATTTATTTTAAAACAATTAACAATTTTCTTTTTCAGCTTTAATATTTTTGCAATACTCTTAGAATTTACAATTAGTAGATTGTTAATATAAATAATAACTATAAACTTCTTTTTGCAATTAACAAAGATAAAATAATTTGCGTTTATATAATAAATTTTAATTACTCTAGAAACTGTTTCAAAATCTTATATTATTTACGCAATTATTACTTTAACTTATAGAGAGCTCTTTTTAACAATTAAATATATCTATCTTTGCAATAGCTTTTAGAAGACTTTATATATTTAAACTTTTGCAACATTAAATTAAAAAAGACAGTAACAATATTTACTTACTTATAATTAAGTTTTTGCTTAATGATAATAGCAAAAAGAGTCTTAAACAATATAGTTCTAATAATAACAATATAAGTTTTCTAGAAATTTATTTCTTTTTTCTATATAAAGTTGCAAACTATATAGCAAATTTTATAACAAAAAACTTTGCTATATTAACAGTTCGAGAAAGCGATTTGTTAACTTCAAGATACAAATATTGCTATTATAATTCGAGATTAACTAATAGCTAGCTCTTAATTACAATAGCGATATTCTTTTATTAATAGCTTTATAATTTAAATTTACTTTGTCTTGTTAAAAGATATATTTAGTATTATAAAATGTAATTTTTGTTGTAACTCTAGTAATATATATTGTAATTTTAATTGTTTTGCTTAACTATTATTGTACGCATCTTAGATAACTCTTTATAAATACATATAATCTATAGATTATTTTTAAATCAAAACTTGCTTATATTAGTTTAAATTAGTTAGATTTAACTTATATATATATTTTAATATATTTTTTTCAAATAAATAGATTTGTAACTCGATAATTTAATTTATCGCTTCTTAGACTCTACTTTATATAACTTAATTTGCTTGAACTTTATCTATATATATATTACAATTTCTTTGCTAGTATAAATATTGTAATTCGATAATTTAATCTTTTTTTTGTTTCTCTATTTAGAAAACTAACTTAGATTTAACTTAAATTTGATCAAGATCTTGCTTAGATATACAAATTATAAAATAGCGTATTATAAAATATTATTATTAAATTAAATTTAATATGTATGTATTTTGTATACAAGTTTATAACTAAATAGCTTTTTATAGTTGTTTTTAATATTAATTTGCAACTTAGCGATTTCTTTTTAAATTTTCTTGTTGTTCGATTATAAATGCGCAATATCTTTATAGATAAAATAAAATAAATTTTAATATATATTATATTAAACAAATTATATAAGTTAGTCGAAGACAATAATTTGTACAATAAAGTTTGTTAAACTTAACAAATAAACAATAAATATTTTCGAATTTTAATTCACATATAAAATAATATAAATAAGTTAATTTCTTGCTTTTGTATTGCAATCTAACTAGAGAATAGAAAAAGCGCAAAGACTTCTTATTAATATTAATTCTAAAAATAATTTGTTCAATCTTTTTTCTTTTAACGTCTTTAAATTAATAAAAACTCTATTATATTGTTTAGCAAAATTGTCGAAGAAAATTAATAAAGCTAATTAGTATATTATAATACTCTTTATATTTTATATTCTTAAGACTAATATTGCATTGCTCTAGACTCGAAATACTTTGTATTCGAATATCTAAAACTTAACAATAAAAAAAAGTTAATAATCTCTTTATCTTTATCGAAGAAAATTAAAAAAAATAGAAAAAAGAAAGATAATTAGCAATATCTTAAATAAGAAGAAAAATTAATTATTTAAATTTAAGTTTTTAATTGAAGAAATTAATACAAAAGTAAAGATTGTCGATATTAAAGAGTCGAAATTAAATAATAAAAACTTGCAAAACAAAAATATTAAAGAAGAAAATAATTAATTTAAAAATATAAATATTAAATTAATATATTATTCTATTGTTTGTATATAAAGATTAACGTAAATCTTAGATTTAAAGTAATTTAAGATTTCTAGCTTAGACTAGTCGCGTTGACCCGGAAATGTCACGTGCAAATGCCAAGATCGATGTCAAAAAAATCGAAGAATCGAATCGCTCAAAGTAGTTTAGTCGATTACTATAAGTAGTTTAGCGCGCTTCGCGCTAAACTACTTTGAGCGATTCGATTTCAAAAAATCGTCACGACCCGATCTTGGCGCCGGGTCGGGCCAGAGGGGTGGTATCATAACCTGGCCCGACAATTAGTCTATTATTAACTATAATAATATTGCAAATTCTTAAATATACTAGAGTTTCGAAGTATTTGCATTATATTTCTTAGTTACTCATAATAAAAACAATAACGAAAATTATTGAAAAGTATTAAGTAACTATTAACAAAAAAATTAAAAAAGAAACAAATATATTTAGTTAATTTTTTGCAAAGATTGTACTTTGCGTTAGTATTTAATATTACAAAAAAAATTGTTAATTCGTGAATTGTTCTTGTTCTATTCTTAAATAATTGTGTGCTAGCTATAGATAATTAATAATTAAGTAAAAGAGTATATATTTACAATAGTTTGAAGAATTGCAATCTATCTAAAATTAGAATTGTTATAAACAACTTTATTTTCGACGATATTTAAAAAGATTAGCAATATTAGAATTTAAAAAAAGTCTATAAAGAAGCTAGTTCGCTTTATATTTATAGCAATATATTGTTCGTAATTGAACGCAATATTAACTTCTTTAAATAAAAGATAAGATAGATAAATATTAAAATAGAGAATATATATATACTATCAAAATATAAAAAATATAATATACTTTTTACTAAAATACAAATTCTTTAAAAAAAATCTAATATATATATTTATTTAAATTAGAACAACAAACAATATATATATTTATACAAAAATATATAAAAAAAATTAATAATAAAGTATACAAAATTAAGTATTAATAAAAGCAACTATTGTTTCGATTCTTATATTTATAGATAAGACACAAATAATATATTATTATAACAATTAAAACTTGTAATCAATTTATCTTATTATCAATAATTTTAATTGCACAACTAGACAAAATTAAATTTGATTAAAAATAATTTTAATAATTTTAATTTTAATTGTAAAGATTAAAAAGAAACATTAATTATATTTACAAACAAAAGTATATTATTAAACTATAAAAATAGTATTTAAATATATATATCTTAATTATAATATATATATTTTTTGTATTAATTCGATAAAGATTTCGAGAAATTTAAGAAGTTTGATATAAATATTTAATATTCAAATAACTTTACAAGAAGTTATTATTTAATTATTAAAATAATAATAATAAATTATAAAGAGGGAGTACTTATTATCAATATTAAAAAGAATAAGCATTATAGTATTTGCAAATTTTTTTTCAACAAACAAAAAAATCTTACAAAGAAATAAAAATACTAGACTTTTAAATATACTTAAACTAAGCTTATTAAACAAAATTTTAATTTAAAAGAGAACAAAACAAATATAAAGATTTATCTTGAAAAGAATTAAATATAAAATTATGAATATTGCAATGTTTATATCTTAATAAATCTAAAAAAAAATTAATTGTTTAAGAATATAATTATAAGATTAATTAATTAATTTGTTGCTTTAATTAACAATATTATTTTTTATATTTGTTTTAAAAAATTAGCAAAGTAGAAAAAGAAGAAAAAAATAATTATTAAATTAATAGATTCGATTTAACTTGACAAATACTTTTGCTAGATTTCTAAATTTATTAACTTAAAGAAATTTAAGCATTTTAGCAAGATTTAACAATAAAGCGAAATCGAACAAAAAATAATAATATTGCAACTTGTTTTTGCAATAATATCTTTGTTGCTAAAAAAATAGAATATAACAATATATTATACTTAAGCAATTATAAACTTTGTTATACTTATTTAGTATATTTTATATAATAAGAATATATTAAGTTACTTAAAGTATGCGTTATATCGAATCGATAATTTAAAAATAATTTTTGTTAAATATTGATTGCAAAATATTATACGCAAAAAAAACAATAAAAATAAAAATAAAACTTATTTTAATATTTTTAAGTTTTATATCTTAATATATTATATAGTTTTTATTTAATTGTTTAACAATACTTAAAATTTTAATATTTTTTACAAAAAAGCAATATATAAATTCTTGTTAAAATAATTCTTTTCAAAAACAAACAAAACAAAAAACTAAAATACGCAAATATTAATATACATTATTCGATATCTTAATATTATTGTTATAAAAAATATAATATTATATCTAAAAACTTAAGCAATATCTATTGCGAAATAGAAGTCGAAAATAAGTATTACAATATTAAGTCAAAAGTTAATAAATTTGTTAATAATATTTAATTTCAACAATTATAATAATATACAATTTATCGATCTAGATTAAAACAACTAGTATTAATAAAAAGTTAAAAGATTTATTATTAAAAGTTAATTTAAGTACTCTAACTTTATAGAGATTTTAGCAATATCTATTTAAGAGAAACGCAAGAGAAAACACGATATTTCTAATTTAAATATTTAAGAATAAAACTCGTTCTAAATAAAGAATTATTTTGATAAGATTTACAAGTCTTTAATATATTAAAAAGAAAGCAAGAAAAATTATATTAATCTAGATTAACTACAAAAGAATATAATTTAATACGTGTCTTATTAACGCAATAGAAGCAATTAATAGAGAGATCGCATATAAGTGCAAAATAAAGAGTCAAACAAGAAATATCGAAATAACAAACTAGCAATAAATAGTAATAGATATATAAGAAGTATACAACCTATTATTTTTGTACTTAATTATCAGAGATTAAAGCGTAATAAGCGATTATAAAGATATTGTTGTTTATTATTTGCAAGATTATTATTTTATATATTATCTTTATTGTTAATTTTATCTTTATCGAGAAAGAAAATAAAAATTATTACAATTTAATTTTATATTATCTTAATTAATTATATATTAATCTAGAACTTAATTGTTTTTATATTATTGCTATTAATTAAAATCTGTTATTAATCAAAATTACTAATTATTGTTTTTCTATATTTGCAACTATTTATAACAAATTTTCTAGACAAATTCTATATCTCTAATATTTTTATTAAAATATAGAAAAAAATTGTAAAAAAAAATTACAATAAATAAATAATAGAAAGTAAGCTTAATTATCTAATATACTATTATTTTTATTTCTATTTATAATAGCTTTATAATTATTTAAATAGAATTTGTAACTATTTATTACGAAGATTATTACAAAAATATTAACTATTTATATATTATTTAATTTTTTAAAAGAATTAACTTTGCAAATATTATATTAATAAAATTAAATATTACAATATTATTATAATTTTATTTATAAAAGATAGTTATTAAATTCTTAAAAGCAATCTAAAGTTTTCTATTAGTAATCTAATAATAATAATAGATTAAATTAAGATAATATTAATATATTAATTAAAAAAGTATTACAAGAATCTTATTAAAACTAAAAAAAGAATATTGTTTAACTTTAATGTAATGTTAACAATCAATAATCTAATAAATACGTTAGTGTTAAGTTCTTGTAATAGCGACTTAACGTTGTACAGAGTTTTCTCTTTAAAAATTCTTTCTTAAATTTTTTACAAATTAATGTCTCTTTAAATTATAATTCTATATATTATGTAATCTTGTCTTGTATGCGTTGATATAACAACGTTTTGTTATATGTTCGTATATAGTTTTACAATATTAATTCGTCTTAATTTATAAGAGCGATTGTTCGACAAAATAATTAATATGACATGCAATACAAAACAAAACTTAGATAATAACAACAATATTATGACGTTTTAGCAATCGAAGAACGAAAGCAATGCGAGAATCTAGCTTGCGTTAACTACAAATCTCGAAATTATATTACAAGAAAAATCTTCGCAAAATAACAATACTATATTGTTATTATTGTTCGATAAAAATATTAATTATAAAAAGATATTTGTCAAGAAGGAAGCAAAGAGACGTAGACTTTGAATAAAACAAGATTTTTGTATTGCTTAAGCAAAGAACAAATATCTTGAAAAGTCTCTTTGTTATAACGAAGTTAAAGCGTCTAGTTTTCGTTGCTCTTGCAAAAACAACTTTAATAGCAAAAACAACAAACCGACGCTTAAGAAGTAGCGTTTCACACAATTTATAAGATCGATTAATTTAAATTTATATTATAGAAAGAACTTTAAAAAATAAAAAAACTAAACTTAAAGTACTAGAAACTCTTTCGAAATTAATAAAGAGAAATTTTAAAAAAAAATTACAAAGATTTGTTAAGCTTAGCAATTTCTTTGCAATGCATTTGCGTTGCAATAAAAGAATTACAAAAATAAGAATAAAAACAAGATTAAAAAATAAAATTAAAAGCAATTTATTAAGTATTTAATCAATTTTATCCAGAATTCGAAGAATTGTTATTTTGCTTTTTTTCGAAAATATAAGAACGTTAAGTAACAATTGTTGTATAGCGTTAACAACTTTGTAATATATCTTAAAACGTTCGAAACAAATTTCGAAAAATATATTAAACGTTAACAACGTAATTATCTCTTGCATAAACTAAGAAAAGATTTTTGGAAAAAAACTAACAACGTAACTTAAATTCTCAAGACAAGAAATATACTTATTGCGCTAATATAACGCATAAAGAGCACAATACTCTTAAGATTCAAAATACTAAATAAAATTTCTAAAAGAGAATTATTCTTTAAATCTCGCAATTTTAAAGAAAGTTCTTACAATCGAAAATAAGAAAAGATTGTATTAACAAGTAAAACTCGCAACGTCTCTACAATTGCAAGTTGTCAAAAAAGTACAAACAAGCTTTCTCTTTATAACTTAGAAAAAGTTAGCGATATCGCGCAAAATAAGCGTATTTGCTATAATGGCAAGAAGAAAAAACATATTGCGAGAAATTGTCTTAAATCTCTTAAGAAAATGCAAGTAAATATAGTAGAAAACTTTTAATTAAGCTTTGCGATAGACGTTCAAAATACGTCTTCGTCGCAATCTATTATTAGAAAAGTCTCTAATAAGTCGAAAAACTAAATAAGCTTGCAACAATTGTAATTGCCATTGCGAATTAAAAGCACAAGACAAAGACGCTCTTTGTAAAGCTATTAATATTTGTTAATATAAAATAACATAAACAAAGAGATCTTTTCGATAAAGACGCTTACGTTAATTGCATTAACAAACAACTAACAAAGTTGTAATATTTTAAAGAGATTTAGTGTTTTATTATTAAAGTGAAAGCATTTATAACTTAGAAAACTTGATTTATAGAATTTTATATCGCAAAAACTAAGATTTGCAATAACAATAAATGTAAGTACATCTCGAAGCAAATCTTCTACGTCTTCGACAACGTCGTATACAATATTATTATCGATCTTTTCTAAATAATAAAGACAAACTTATATATCGATTAATATACGCTAACTTAACGCTATCAAGTTATCAAGAAAGTAGTTGTGCTAAAATTCTCAAAAGATTTCTTGAAGTTCAAGAAATTTATTTTTGTATTTGCTCTTGTTTGTTGTAATCTTAATGCAAATACAAAGTCTTAATTGCGCGAGATTTTTAAAAAGATGCAAAATATTAAAAACTATAATAACGTTTTTGACTTAAAAAACGTATTTACTTTTCTCAATTATAAAGAAGAGAATTATAATATTAATCTATTATCGAATAAAGAGTTTCTTTACAAATTACTATAATTTCTCTTCGAGAAAAAAATAAATATTTTGCAAGAGTATCTTCTAAAGAATTTGACGCTAAATAAAATTTGTAAATTTATTAGTCTTGTCAATACATTAATATTTTTTGTATTAAAAAGCAATAATAGCTTAAGATTGTATATCGACTATTGTAATCGTAATATTATAACTATTAAGAATAGAAATTCTTTGTCTTTAATCAAGAAGACGCTAAATTGTTTAATTAATATTGTCTACTTTACAAAGCTAAATCTTAAGAATACTTATTATCGAATTTGCATTTATTAAAACAATAAATAAAAGATTGCTTTTTAAATACGATACAATTATTTCAAATACGCAATAATGTTATTTAAACTAACAAATGTATTAGCTATTTTTCAATCTTAAATTAATAAAGTATTGCAAGAGCTAATTAATTATATTTGTGTAATATATTTTAACAATATCTTAATCTACTCGAAGATATAAAAGAGATACTAAGATTGTATTTATTAGATTTTTAAACGTTTACAATTGTATAAACTTTATATCAAGCTATCAAAATGCTTCTTTATAACAATCTTGATTAAATTTTTGAAATATATTATAAGCAATTACAATATATCGATAAACTTACGTTGTATAAACTTTATAATGACGTAATTTAAGTTAATTACTCTTTGTAAGTTTTAAGTGTTTTTAGACTTTGCATACTTTTATAGACGATTTATTCAATACTATGCAAAGATTACTTAAATATTAACGAAGTTACTAAAAAATAATAAGCAAGAGAAACAAAATAAGTCTTTTGTATTTAACAAGAACGTTGTAATAGCGTTTAAGAAGCTTATTCTCGTCTTTACGCAAGCATCTATGTTAGTGCACTTTAATCTCAAAAATTATATTTGTGTCAAGACAAACGTCTTAGAATTTGTTATTATTGTTATTTTCTCTTAATTGATATATATTGTAAATCAAGTTAAACAAATAACGTAACACTTAATTGCATTCTATTTGAGAAAAATAATTCTTGCAAAAACACAATACAAAATTTATAACTAAGAGTTGCGCGCAATTGTAACAAAATTTAAGCAATAAAAATACTATTTTAAGAAAAGCTATTATTCAATTATTATGCTAACAAATTATAACAATTTGCGCTACTTTATAAAGATAACAACGCTAAATTGTTGTCAAACGCGATAAATTCTTGCTCTAGCAAAATATAATTTCGAAATTAAATATTGCACAAAAAAAACCAATCTTGCAAATAAGTTGTCTTGACAATTTAATTATAAGAAAGATACGAATAACAAGATTTGCTTGCTTATTTTTCAAACTAAGCTAAAAAATATTACAATCGCAATTATTGAAATAGTCTTAATACTAATTTGATATGTTGTTAGAGTTTAATCTTTGTACTCTTAAAGCAAAATTAAGACTTTTGTAATTAAGAAGCTTAACAATAAATTATTTAAAAAACTCTCTTACAATATATTTACAAATAAGAAGATTACAAATATTAAGATAACAAAGAAAAAAATCGTAGAAATTGTTCAAAGCACTATAATATAATAGTTGCGTCAATATAATATCTACTTAGTATACAAAGAGAAAGATTATTTAGAAAGTTTCTTTTTCTTATTGCTAATCAAGATTTAAAAAGTTTCAAAATAAGAATTTAACAACTTTTAAGATTAGAGAACAATTAATATTAAACAATACGCGTAATGTTTGCGCTAAACAAAAGTAATTAATTTACAAAAAAGTGTTATTCTTCTTTTACGCAATTCTTCTTTTAAATAAAGTATGTTTTAAAGAAAAGTTTTTTAGATTATATTACAACAACTTGCTAACAAAGCACTTCGAAATCAAGAAAACGAGAACTCTAATAAGCAACAAATTCTACTGATCTAGAATAACGTTAAATATTGACGCATATATTAGAAAATGCAATATATGTTAGCGTAACAAAATATTGCGTTATTGTTTATATAATAAGTTAACGTTGCTATTAGTTTTAGCTCGATTCTAAGCAAAATTTTTTATAAACTTTATTATTGAATTGCTTGCTAGTTATTGCGATAGTAATATCTACAACACTATCTTAATAGTTGTTAATTAATATTTAAAGATATTGTTGTATATACTTGCAAAGTCTATATAAATCGCGAAAGATTTAGCAAATATATTGTTTAAAAAGATACTACTTGTATATTTCGAAATTCGAGAGATTATTTTCGATCGAGAATTGCTTTTTATTAATAATTACTAATTTGCGATATATTATCACATTTATATTAAACGAAAGTTAAGCACAACTTTTTATTCTTAAATTAATAATTAAATCAAGCGACAAAATTAAATACTAAAATACTATCTACAATATTATTGCAATTATAAACAAGATAATTAAGACTTGCTTCTAACTTTAGTTCAATATATGTATAATAACGTCTTGCATGCGTTTATTAAGTTATCGCTCTTTAAAATAATGTTTAATATTGTCGCAAATTTTAGATTTAACTAAAATAACAAAGATTGTCTTAACATTTCGATTGCTCAAAAACAAGTTTAGTTTTTGTAAAATAAGCAAGATTAATTTGTAGATTATTTTTAGTTTGCATAATAAACGCAAGTTTGCAATTACAATAAAACAATTACTTCGAAAAAGTATTAAGTAAACAATAAGATTATGCTTTTAACAAAAAATCTCTTAAACGTTCGTTTAAAGAAAAAACTATTTTACAAATTTATAAAGTTGTTCGAAGTTAAAAGTATTATTAAGAAGCAAATATATTGTCTTTGTCTTTTTAAGAAGTAACAAATTTATTTTGTTTTTTACGTTTTATTGTTAAAATTGTATTATCAAAATGCGAACATAATTGTATTAAAAAACATAATATTTAATAACAGAAATTAAAAATAAAAAGTCAAGAATATTTTTAACAACAAACAAAGATATTATAAATTATAATATTTTATTCGATAAAAAGAATTTTTATTATGCAAGAACAATTAAATTTCGAAAAACTACTTAGTATATGCGTAGCGAAAGCTTAAAGAGTACAAGACAAAAGAATTTCTTAACAAAAGAATATTAAAGACAAGAAAGTTAAAGTTTCGCGTTTGTAAAAGAGACTTTAACAAAGATAAATAATATTAATAAACAATATAAAATTGCGCAATTAAAGCGAAAGAATAACGCAGATAACGCGTAAATTAAATTGATGCTCTCTTAATAATTCTATTGAAGCATCAAAAAGTTATAAAAAGATTGCATAAAATGCGCTCAAGTTTAATTGTTTTTCTTATCTTTATTTAATTGCTTTTCTTACTCTACTTTATTAGTAAAGATCTTCGTATACATATTATACAATACAAATAAACTACGTTAATTAATTGTCTCGTTCCTCTTCGATAATTTATTACTTTTATTTCTATTTTTTTTGTTATTATTTATAAAAGATGCGAAGATGCAACGTTAGTAGAACGCGTAATTAAATCGATGTCTATTGTCTAAAAAATTTGTTAAATTAACTTAATAAATTAAAGAAGTAATATATCTTGAAGCTTTTAAAGTAATTAGACAACTTGACAAAGATTTAAGCGCTAACAATACGATAAGAACTTGACATAATAAGACTTGCAATATAATAAACTTGTTAAACTTTCTACAAATTAGCAATTGCATTTCTTATCTTAAAAACAACTTATCTTAATTGTCGATTTTATTAATATGTAGTTTGTATTGCATAAAAGTTTAAATTGTATAAATTATAAGAATAGCTTATAATATATAAGAAAAGTCTTGTCTAGATATTTACGTTGCTCTTCTCTATAAAAGCTCGACTTAATGATTTAAAACAAGACAAATAATATTGTTCTTAACAAGTTTTTCAAATTGCGCAAAATTTACAACATTTTCTTGTTAGAAGTAGCGTTGTTTTTTGCAACAATTAAGTCAAACTTAAACTCTTTATTTTTATTTGATTTTTTTAAAAAATGAGCATCAAGATTAACGCAATAACGTATTATGTTTAGCATTTTCTACTAAACTTTGCAAAGATATTGCAAGTTCGAATTAATATAAATTAAAAAATTCTCTTAACTTAAATGCGAAGTCAAGTTGTTTTGTCTAATTTATGCATATATAAATTGTAAATAGCGTTAAACTCGCGAAGCAAATTTAAATTAGTTAACTTCGATATTTTTGTTATTTAGAATACGTGCGCAAAAAAATTAGCAAAATATTAATTTGCTTAACAAATTGTTAAGAGATTGCAAAGCACTATATTGTAAATCGAGTATACAATTAAGAGATAAAACGTATGATCTTGCGCTTTTTAGCGCAATAATTGTAGCGACCATTTTTATCTCGCGATATTAAGAGCGTAAGCAATTATAAAAAATTAAGAGCAAATACTTATAATATAATCCAATTTCTTTTCGAGACAAGAAAGACAATAAAGATGGAGAGAACAAGAGAGCTTGCGAGAAATAACAAAGACGCGAATAGAAAGACTTAATAAAGATATATTTGTAATAAAATACTATATTGTTAGTTTTATATGTAACGAAGTCGAAGTACTCGTATATAGTAATGCTTATATTAGTTAAGTCGCAATCTACAAAGCGTTAAATATAATAATATTATCTTAAGTTATCGATAAATGTAGAGAAGAATTTAAGAATACTTACTTGAATTTATCTTATTGCGCGTATTATTATTATCAATAGTACAAATAATAGAAGAGACGTTTGCAATTATCTATCGCTTTGTTATAGAAATTAACATACGAAAAAAAGAAAAGTCGAAGATTGTAAATAAATATTATTAGCGCATTAACAACGCTAATCGAATTAAGTAAAATAAAGAAATTTTAATTAATTTATTAAAATAGTAAATAATTTTAAAAAAGAAGTTTTAAAATTAATAGCATTAAATATTGTTGCGCTATTGTAATATTAAAATAATAATATAGTAACAAAAATAAAGTTAAATGCTTTTGTTAAAAACTTAAATATTTTTTTGCTTGTTAATATATAGTTAGTTTACAATAAGATTTTATTAAAGAGAACAAAGTGTCTTACAATAATATACAAGAGAAGTTAAGATTGTTGCTTAATCTCTCTCGCATAAAATATTAAACAAAGATAAAGAAAAGAAATGCAAGAAATCTTTTTATAGATATAACTAGACAACTAAGATAAATGCGCAAATTCGATGTAACAAACAATATTTATTAAGAGAGTAAAAAAAGTCTATAAAAAGATTTTTTCAACAATTTAAATTTTCTTCTTCTTTTATATAACAATAGATCGAAGCAAATTCTTGTTGCACACTTTGCAAAAATATGCGTTTACAAGAAGTAAAAAAGCAAAATATTATTACTATAACGCTTAAAAAGCTATTAGTATTGTAGAGAAAGCAAAATCGCAATGCAAATGCAACATCGAATACATATTTTAAAGATTAAAATTCTAAAGAGAAGAGCAATTGTAATGTTAGCAATTAATAATTTAATAAATACGTTAATATTAAATTTTTATAATAGCAACTTAACGTTGTGCAAAGTTTTTTCTTTAAGGATTTTCTCCTAAAATTCTTACAAATTAATATCTTTCTAAATTATAGTTTTATATATTATATAACTTTGTCTTGTGTGCGTCGATATAGCGATATCTTGTTATACATTTGTATATAGTCTTATATTTAAATATATAATATTTCGAAATTTAATTAATTATATTACTTTGTATATTATTTAAAAAATCTACAATTAATTTAAGCAATTAAAAAATATTGTAAAAAATAATTTCTTATTATTATATATAAAGTTCTTTACAAAAACTATAGAACTTCTATATAATTATCTAATTAAAACTAAAATAAAAATAACTAATAACAAATCTAAACAATTTTATCTAAATAATATAAATATTTATTAATAATTTAAGAAACTTAATTTAAATATTAAATTAATTGCAAACTTTATACTAGATTATTTTGCAATTAATAAAATACTTGCAAAGCTATTAAAGATAATAAAGAATATATATAATATTAATTTAGATTTAGATTAATTGCTTTTCTTTATTAATAATATTATTTATAATTTATAAACTAGTAATTATATATAATATTTATCTTTAAATTTATCTAAATTAATTGCAAAGTTAATTAGTAACAATATTAATTTACTAAATATTAATAAGTTTTGTATTTTTAAAACAAAAAAATATTTTACAAAAATAAAAAATCGAAAGAATATTATAATACAAATAGAAAAGACAAAAATTAAATTTATTAAAAGAAATTTCTTAAATTTAAAGTATATTAATATAATTTAAAGTTTTGTACAATAATTAATATATAATTAAAAGAAATAATAATTGCAACAAAGTTAGTAAACAAAAAAACAAAAAAATTTAAAATTTAATATTGTTGTTGTAATTAATATAAATATACAAATTTTTAATAAGAATATAAATAATATTTACAAAGATATAAGAAATATAATTATTAGACAAACAACAAGAAAAGTAATAGAAAAAACAACAATAATTTATATAATCTTTACAATTTCTATAATTATTAAGATAATTATTAAACAAATTATATAAATTAATAACAATAACAAGTTTAATACAAACAATAATAATCATACTAATTCTAATAATAGTCAAATATATAATCAAGATTAAAAAGAATAAGAAAAAATCATCTATTTATTATCTAAAACAAATGTAATTTAAAAAAAATATACTTTAAGAGATTAATTTAATTTTTCAAAAAGATATTTAAATAAACTCTATTTAAAGCTTTATTAATAAAAATATAATTAAAGATCGAATAAAGATTAGAAAATATAAAGAATTTGTATATATTTAAGTTAGAAATTAATATTTTCTTAGACAATATTTTTGATCAATAGATAGTGTAAATAATACGCAAACAAATACGTATATAGTAATTTAATTAAATATCTAATAAATTTATAACATCGATAAAAAGATTCAAGAAACTTAGTAGTATTGCATTAAAAGAGTTGGTTTATCCCATTGGGAGTACATTTACCGAAAATGGAAATATCTCTTACCGAAACAGGAAGTGCGTAGACTGTTTACCTACTTTAAGGAAGATGCTGCATTAATACCCCTGCGTTGGAGATGCTGCATTGCAAAGCTACTGTCGTAAAAGAAGCAACGCGATAGATAGCAAACAAGCAAGCGAATTATCGTCGGCCACGATGATGTAATCCCAAGAGTGCCTGCAAGCTTCGTCGCCTTCTTTGCGTCTTAAGTGGATGCAAACGATGTTTTAGAGATCGAATTCTGAGCACTCTAAGAGATTTGTTTTCGAATCAACTTTACCAAAAGGCCTAAGACGGCAGGAGATAGGTAAGGGAGTGCATGTAATAGAGCCTGTTCTACACCCTAAAATCATAGATTTCTTACTAAGAAATGCGCGTCCTCGACGCTCTCCTAACTATCCGAACGTCGTTCGGGGGGAGTCTGAGAAAACGGTGGAGTCAGGCCCCTGTTTGCATCGAAATTCGGTCGGATTCCTTGTCTTATCTGCGGGTTTCTAGACCAATCAGCATAATATTCTATATATGTTCCAAACGATCGGAAAGGGGTGTTAATTCAGGTGAGAGAAGTGTCAAATTAGCGAGAAAGGGTGTCTAGGCAGCAGCTCCCTACTTTAATGACGGGTGACTAAATAAGCCCTATTGGATGGGCATTGGGGGATAGTGTGTGTCCAAGTGCTTACCGAAGCTTCACTCAAAGCTTTTGACAAGAATCCACTGAAGGAGCAACACTGTGTTCTAATTCCGCTCCCTAGAGCAATCGCACCTCTTCGGTCGTGACTATGTCATACCCAAGATCTCCTGCTCGAACCATGGTCGGTAGATCTCGTTCGCCCATTGCGCCGTCCGTCTGACTGCAGTCAGAAGCGTGTATATCCCTATAATAGATTCTGTGTCTCCCATTCTTCCACCTCTGTAAATGATAATCTGGGTATCGCTAGTCATGATTGCAAGATGAAATACCCAGAAATCGCCTTCGATCATTATTAGTGGCAAACACGGCAGATCTAACGATGGTATGCTAGGCTTGAGCCTCCTTAGCCTCGTGAAGTGCGCTGCTGTCCATGTTCCCAATTGTTGCTTCGACTCGCGTTGTCCATTCATTGGGCGTTTTGTCTCGATATTGACAACGATAGGGGAGAATCGAAGATATTCGGCTTGGGTTTGGTTAATGCTGTAATCTCCTCGCTCGATCAGGAGCTCTTTCGTCTGTTGAAGTACATTTGGAGAGAGGCGTAGAACTATGGCGTAATCTACTTTTCTGCTTTGCACCGGCTTGTCCTAGATAGTAATCAGCATTCTTTTCTCTATGCAAACATTGATCAAGGCTTACATTCGATGCTTGAACGGGAAGTAGAGATGGGTCTCCAATGGCAGCGGTGGTGATGTCATGAAACCCAACCATCTTCTCCTCCTTCCAGTAGCCTCCAAGAGCAAGTTTGAACAGAGGAGTATGAACATGGCTGTTCCATGAAGGCTCCGGTACCTCGTGATCCCGACAGTCTATCGCTGCCTGATATAGTTCTGCAGCCGTGTTGAAAACCTCGGTATAACTCAATCGTCTTTTAGCTCTAGTAGACTCTTCCACGAATTGGTTATTCGACGCGAAGTAATGCGTAATGCGATGATCCTCTAGCATTAGGGATTCCGTAGTTCTCATATGTGCTGTAACTTTTCTCTTGACGCTTTCCGGTATAACTTGATCCCCAGTCCCGATGCGCTTCATGCTTTGGTAAAAGGCTTGATTGGCGGTGGAGAAGGAGTTGTTCTGGGGAGGCGTAGCAGATAGCCACTCCACTCTCACACTAGATAGCTTTAGATCTCGAGCTTGTTTCGCTGGGCTACTGGAGCGAGAGCCAGATGACTTTGAGATTTTGTTGGAGATGGAAGACTCAGGGTGAGGCCCCGAGTCGGAAGACTTCGTTGGGGAGACAAGAGAGCCCGCAGGGTTTGCAGAGATAGGAAACGATGGTGGAGCGTAGGAAGGGTTCATCCTCGCTATCGGAGTACAGTCTAAATCAGGCAAGTCAGGAATGCTGCCGGCGTTCATCTTGTTCTGGCGGCGGGCAGGCTTTTTTGGTGTGGCGATGGCAAGATCTTGTGTCGGTAAAGACGCTGGGTCCGAGTCGCCTGAAATACCAGTTGGCTTGAGTCTGGTGCTGCTGCGAGTAGGTCTTGGGAAAGGCCCGGGCGCAGGCTGCTTTGTGGGTGAGAGTTTCGTGGGTGAAAGCTTTGCTGAGAATGCCTGCTGTTGCTGGGCCATGATTCTGGTGCTAACACGAGAAGACTCTTGATGCTCATGAATTTTGTTAGAGCATATGACAGCAAGCTTTGATCGCTTGTTTGGATTCCCTGTATTGTCATTTCTCTTCCGTTGTCGTTGCTTCACTTCCTGCAGAGATTCACTGGTGAGGTGATCTGCTGCAGATTGGTACTGGACAGGGTCAGGGAGGCCGTCCAACCAGATCTTGACACTGCTGCGTGGGGAATCACTGGCGATGACGGCGCCATCGAGATCTTGTTGAACCATAACGATGTAGCTGTCAGGTAATAGACGTTGAACAAACGTGAACATGATGCGCGTGTCACACATCGTGCACAACTGTCCCAAATCCGGACCGACATTCAGCCGTCCCTACCTTATCGATTATAATCAGACCCCAGCATGGAGTACCAAAGTTGTCCGAATATCAGACCCTGACCGGCATGCTACACAAGGAATGCACCGAGCTTGGTCTCTTCCAAAAGCCGGGATATCGCTATGCAGCCGTACACCAAACGAAGTTCAAGGGGATCCAGAAGATGTTGTTCCCCCATGACGAGAGCGGTTGCCGATCATTCTAGTCAAAAGCACGAAGGAAGTCATGAACATTCATCATGGGCGGCGAACACCTCCAATCTACATCCACAGGAGCGGCATCAGCGATCACATTGGCGTCTCTGCCGTCCGCACTGTCAAGATCCTTGATTGAGGAAAACCATAGACGCTGCTGCCCGGAGCCATCAATGCGAAAGATTTCTCATTATCGTGATAATATCGTTACTGTATTCGGTGATTGCATTGACATTCAAAGGTCTTTACAAGGTAGGTCTGCTACAGCTCGCTTTGACCAGGTACGTCTCTAGAACCATTCAAGCTATTGTTACCCGCCTTCCAGTTGCGTATCTTTAACCAGACTTCAGAAAGCCCTCTTGAAAGCTATCGTAATAACATCGAGTGAACAGTATTTCGATCCACTTATATCGTTTCCCGACGTCGTCGAGACTCGAAAAATATACTAGATCAGCTCAAGGAGCTCGGACTACCCCGGTCGAACGAGTTTCGCTTCATCGGATCAGGCATGTTCAATTAAGTGTATAGTCTTACCTGGCTGAAAACTCTGTAACTGGAACTGCTCAACATATTGGTAATCCGTCTTTGCTGCCGTCTTCTTCAAGAGCCAGATCTCGGCGATAATAAAGAGATGGAGGAAACATGCCTAGAATGTAAGGCGGAGTAAGTTCTTGCCTTTACCATGGCGAACGAAGGAATCTCCCCAGAAGGACGCGTATATTACCATGATTAAACCTTCGACAATTAAGCTGACTGCCCTTTCTGCTGATGGAGTGGCTGGAAGGCGGAAACGCGGAACAAGAAGCAGTTTCCGTTCATGGGTAATTTTTTAGGCAGCCACTCCATGAA